>Ga0208783_10000008_pt1 | contig 133557 bp, 90 predicted proteins | sample DEB19_08_DNA_2_FD_184529 | JGI IMG/M metagenome (GOLD analysis project Ga0208783, IMG submission 184529) | Aqueous microbial communities from the Delaware River and Bay under freshwater to marine salinity gradient to study organic matter... | ecosystem: Environmental > Aquatic > Marine >... | reverse complement strand
AAATCGGCGACCCCGAGCAGCAGAAGCAGGCGCTCCGCGAAGCCCGCGATCTCCAGGCCGCGCTCCGCTAGCGCGGCACGGGGCCGACGGGGAGTTGCAACAAACACGCCACGCGGTGCACCACGCCGGTCCCACGGCTCACGCCGTTGGGCTTGGACGGAGCCTCGTGCCCTAAATCGTCCAACGGCCTTCAACGTTTGCCGGTGACGACTTTGAGCGCCTCGAGCGCGAGCTTCCTCGCCTCGGCATGATCGACGATCGGCTCGGGATAGCCCGCGGCGCGATCGACCCACCGATCGACGTACACCTCGTCGGGATCAAACTTTTCCGCCTGGCTCGTGGGATTGAAGATCCGGAAATAGGGTGCGGCATCGGCCCCGCAGCCTGCAGCCCACTGCCAGCCGAGCGTGTTGGCAGCCAGATCGGCATCGACGAGCGTGTCCCAAAACCACCTCGCTCCTTCGAGCCACGACACCCGCAGGTCCTTCACCAGAAAACTCGCCACGATCATCCGCACGCGGTTGTGCATCCAGCCGGTGGCCCAGAGCTGCCGCATGCCGGCATCGACGATCGGAAACCCCGTGCGGCCGCGCTGCCAGGCCCGCAGCCCCACCGGATCCTTGGCCCAGGGAAACCGTGCGTAGTCGGGGCGAAGGGGTGCGTCGGCCGTGTGGGGAAAGTGGTAGAGGAGATGGTTGGCAAACTCCCGCCAGCCGAGTTCGCGAAGGTAGGCCTCGGCGCCCCCCGTGGTGATCTTCGCCGCGGGCTTGCCTCCCACGGCGTCGCGCACCGCATGCCACACGCGACGAGGCGAGATCTCGCCGAAGTGGAGATGGGCCGAGAGGCTGCTCGTGCCATCTTCCGACGGCTGATCACGGCCATCCGAGTAGCCCTTGAGCGCCCGCTCCAGAAATCGTTCGAGCCGCTTTCGCCCGCCGGCCTCGCCGGGAGACCAGGTCTTCTCCATCGTCGATGCCCAGTCGAGCGTGGGCAGCAGGGCGAGCGAATCGATCGACACACCCTTCGGCGACCGATCGACGCCCGTGAGCTTTTTGGGAGCCGGGCGAGGCTCGGCCGGTTCCTCACGCGCCAGCAGCGCCCGCCAGAAGGGCGTGAACACCTGATAGGGCCTTCCCTCCTTCGTGGCGACGTTCATCGGCTCGAACAGCAACGAGCCGTTGAAACTCTCCGCCGCAAGGCCGTCGGCGACGAGCGCCTTCTTGATGCCCGTGTCGCGGGCGATCACGGCCGGCTCGTACCGTCGATTCCACACCACACCGCCGGCACCCGTTTCCTTCACGAGCGCCCGCAGCGTGGCGAGCGACGGGCCACGCCGGATCACGAGCGGCGCGCCGGCCTTCTCGCACGATGCTGAGAGCCTTTCGAGCGAATGGTGGAGCCACCAGCGGCTGGCGGCACCGGGCTCCCACGGCTTTTCTTCGTCGGGGGCCCAGATGAACACCGGCACGATCGCTCCCCGGCTCGCCGCGGCGGCCAGCGCAGGATTGTCGTCGAGCCTGAGGTCGTGTCGAAACCAGACGATCGTGGGGCTTTTCATGGGCGGATTGTAGGCCGAACGAGCGCGGCGTGGAGAATCTCGACCGGATGGAAGGCGTGGCGGCCGGTGCCATCCTTGATCTGATGGCGGCAGCTCGTGCCCGGAGCCGCCACGGCCACGTCGCGCGGGGCCTTGCGGATGAACGGAAACAGCACGAGTTCGCCGATTTTCATCGACACGTCGAAGTGCCCGCGGCCGTAGCCAAACGACCCCGCCATCCCGCAGCAGCCGGAGGGAATCACCTCCACCGAATGGTTGACGGGCAGCGACAGGATGTCGGCGGTGTCGGCAACGCTCGACAGCGCCTTCTGATGACAGTGGCCATGCACGGCGATCCGCTTGGCCTCACCGGTGAAGTCGGCCGCCGTGATGCGTCCGGCCCTCGCCTCCCGCGCCAGAAACTCGTCGATGAGGAGCGTTCGTCCGGCGAGTCGTCGGGCGGCAGCCTCCAGCGACGCCGGCACGAGGTCGGGCACCTCGTCGCGGAAGGTGAGGATCGCCGACGGCTCGATGCCGATCAGCGGCGCGTCGTCGGTGACCACCGGATCAAGAAGGGAGACATTCGTGGCCGCCAGTTCGGCCGCCTCACGAACGAGGCCGGTCGAGAGCTGGGCCCGACCACTGTCGACGTGCTTGGGCACGATCACTTCGTAGCCGAGGCCCTCGAGGAGCTCCACCGCCTTGATGCCCACCTCGGCGTCGAGCGTGTCGGTGAACTCGTCGACGAAGAGGTGCACGCGGCCCCGCGTGGCGGCGGCCTGCGGGCCACGGCCTGCACGCCACGCGGTGAGCGTGGTCGACGGCAGCCGCGGAAGCGACCGCGCCGGGGCGAAGCCGGCAACCCGCTTCACCACCTCCGAAAAGAGCGGCGCCGTCGCCAGAAGGTTGTAGAGCCACGGCGCTCGCGACGCCTTGCGAAGCATTGCGGCGGTGCCGGCCACGAGCCGCGTGCGCCAGGGCACGCCGTGCGCGTCGTGCCAATGCTGCTGCCACTCCGCCTTGAGCCTCGCCATGTCGACGTTCGACGGACACTCGCTCTTGCAGGCCTTGCACGACAGGCAGAGATCCATCACCGAAGCGAGTTCCGGCTTCGTCCAGGGATTGGCCTCCGCCTTCGACCCGGCCAGAGCCTGACGGAGCACGTTGGCCCGGGCCCGTGTGGTGTGGACCTCGTCGCGGGTGGCCATGTAGCTCGGGCACATGGTGCCACCGGCCAGGTGCGACTTCCGGCACTGGCCCACGCCCGTGCACTTCTCCGCGGCCCGCATCACGCCGCCGGTGTCGGCAAACCGAAACACGGTGTCGCGTGTCGGCTCGGGCTCGCCCGGAAGGATGCGGAGACTCGTATCCATCGGCGGGGCATCGACGATCTTGCCGGGATTGAGGATGCCGTCGGGATCGAAGGCCCGCTTCACCCGGACGAAGAGGTCGTAGCAGGCGTCGCCCACCATCGTGCGGATGAACTCCCCGCGGAGCCGGCCGTCGCCATGCTCGCCCGACAGGCTGCCCCGATACTTTCGAACGAGCGCCGCCACGTCGGTGGCCACGTCGCGAAACATCTTCAGGCCGGCCGGCGAATGGAGATCAAACAGCGGCCGCAGGTGGAGCTCGCCCGCACCGGCGTGGGCGTAGTGGATGCAGTCGATCCCATACTTCTCGGCGAGCAGTCGGTCGAACTCGGCGATATAGGCCGGCAGATCCTCGACCGCCACCGCGGTGTCTTCGACGATCTCACGGGGCTTGGCGTCGCCCGGCACGTTGTTCACGAGCCCTTGGCCCGCCCGCCGCAGCTCCCACACCTTGTCGCCGTCGCTCCCAAACAGCACGGGAAAGGCGTAGCCGAGGCCGGCCGCACGAAGATCGGCTTCGACACGACCAAGCAACGCTTCGAGCGTGGGGCGATAGTCGTGACGCATCTCCACGACGAGGATGGCCCCGGGATCCCCCACCACGAAATCGCGGTTGCGGGCCTGCTCGAGATTGGCCTTGGTGCATTCAAGGATCGTGTCGTCGATCAGCTCGCAGCCGGTGGGGCCGTGCCGCATCGCGATCACGGCCGCCCGCAGCGCCTCATCGACCGTGCGGCAGTGCACCACGACGACCGCGCCGGGCGGCGGCACGGGAAGAAGATTGAGCTCGAACTCCACCCCCACAAACAGCGTGCCTTCCGAGCCGGCGAGCAGCCGGCACATGTTGAAGTCGTCGGCGACGGTCGGTTCGAAGCACGACGCCCGCATCAGCGCGTCGAGCGCGTAGCCGGTGTTGCGGCGGGTGACCTCGGGCCGTGGAAACGAGTCGCGCACCAGCTGCCGCGTGGCGGCATCGCCAAGCATGCCGCCAACCTCACGATAGATCCGTGCCTCGAGCGACGTGCCCGCGGCCTTGGCCGCAAACGCCTCTGCCGAAAGAGGACCAAACGTGACGGCCGAGCCATCGGCCAGGTAGCCCTGGACCGACACGAGATGGTCGCGGGTGGAGCCATAGGCGATGGAGTTGGAGCCGCAGGAGTTGTTTCCAACCATGCCGCCGATCATCGCCCAGTTGGCGGTGGAGGTTTCAGGGCCGAAGAAGAGCCCGTGGGGGGCGAGAAAGCGATTGAGCTCGTTGCGCACCACGCCCGGCTGCACCCGCACCCGCCGCCGCTCGACGTCGAGCCCCACGATCTGGTTGAGGTGACGGCCGAGATCGACCACGATGCCGCCCCCCACCACCTGCCCGGCGAGCGACGTGCCGGCGCCGCGTGGAATCAGGCCGATGCGGTGCTTCGCCGCGAACTGCACCAGCCGCTGCACATCGGCTGCCGACTTCGGCATCGCCACGGCGATCGGCCGCTCCTGATACTCCGACGCATCGGTGGAATAGATGGTGCGCGACAGCGGATCGACGACGAGGTCGCCGTCGAGTCTTCGGGCGAGCGCGGCGAGCGGATCAAACCACGAGAGCAGCTGCACCAGACTCACGCCCCTCCCCCGGCCGACCGCGGGCGTTTGCGCGACGCGGCAGGAACGCGGTGATCGTTGGGCGTGGGCATCGGTGCGTTGACGGCGGTGCGCCAGGCCTGAAGCCGGGCGTGCAGGTCGCGGGCGACATCCGCCCGCTGGTCCACGATATTGTGACGCTCGCCGAGATCGACCGCGAGGTCGTAGAGCTCCAGATGACCGTCTTCGAGAAACTCCATCAGCTTCCAATCTCCCGCCTGGATCACGCTCACCGGCGTGGCCCGCCAGGTGTCCTGCGCAGACCCAAGATACCCGGGGAAGTGATGGAAGATCGCCGGCCGCTCGAGCCGGGCCTCGGGATTCCGAAGGAGGGGCACGAGGCTCTCACCATCGAGCGGATGGGCTGGCACAGGCGCGCCGGCGATTTCGAGCAGCGTCGGAAAGACGTCGACGTGGATGGTGGCAACGTCGGTCGCCGAGCCCGCCGTCGTCACGCCCGGCCAACGAACGATGAATGGAACTCGAAGACCCCCTTCGTAGAGGCTTCCCTTGCCACACCGCAGCGGTGCGTTGTCGGTGACCTCGCCCGACGCCTCCTTGATCCCTTCGCGGGCATAGCCGCCCACGCCGCCATTGTCGCTGGTGAAGACCAGGATCGTCTTCTCGGCGATGCCATGATCGTCGAGGGCCTTCACGATCCGTCCGACGCTCTCATCGACCGACGCGATCATCGCCGCATACGTGGCATTGTGATGACCACCAACCTTCGGCTTGTCGCGAAACCGCCTCTCGAGCGCCGGCTTGGCCTCCAGCGGCTTGTGCACACCGAAGTGCGGAACGTAGAGAAAAAACGGCTCGCCCCGATGCCGCGCGATGAAATCAACCGCCTTGTCGGTGAGAAAATCGGCCAGGTACTCGTCGGCGGCGTGCGGCACCTCGGGCGTGGTTTCAAACGCGTAGTGTCTGCCCTGCGACGTGATCGCCTCGTCAAATCCACGCCGTGCCGGGTGATAATCCCCTTGCTCGCCGAGATGCCACTTGCCAAACATCGCCGTGGCATAGCCTGCCTTGCCCAGTTGACGAGCGATGGTCTCACGGTCGAGCGGCAGCTTCGTGATGTTGTCGACCGGACGAAGCGGACGGCTCCGCCAGTTGAAGCGGTCGATGCTGCCGACGGTGTAGATACCGGTGCGGGCGGGATACTGGCCCGTCATCAAGGCCGCGCGGGCCGGCTGACAGTTTTGGCACATGTGATGATTGGTGAGCCGCATGCCCGACGTCGCCAGCCGGTCGATGTGGGGCGTCTCATAGAACCCACTTCCAAAACAGGCGAGGTCGGTGTAGCCGAGATCGTCGGCCATGATGAAGACGACGTTGGGCCGTTCCGCCGCACGAACCTGCGCCACGGCCTGCCAGGGCAGCACAACCGCCGACACCACGAGCATCGCCACACGGCATGCTGGCAGGAGGTCATGTCGTTTCATCGGTGAACACCCAAAACGCATGCGGCCATCGCGACGGGCAGGCCGCATCGCAGGAAGCGGTGCGTCGCACTCCAGTAGTATTCCACGTCAACCCGGCGGCCCACACCCCGCAACTCAGAAACCAGTCTAACCGACCATGAGCCAGCAGCTTCCCCTCTTCGGCGATGCCGACGCGGTCGATCCCGCCGTGGTGCCCGACGGGCTCCGGCAGCTCGGCCACCGCGTGCCCGCGACAATCCATCTGGGCACGTCGAGTTGGTCGTTTCCCGGATGGACGGGGCTCGTCTTCGCACCGCGCAACGGCAAGCCCGCCACCGAACAGGTGCTCGCCCGCCACGGGCTCGCCGCCTACGCCGCGCACCCGTTGATGCGCACCGTGAGCCTCGATCGGACCTTCTACGCGCCCCTCACCCGGGAGGCGTTTGCGGCCTATGCCGCGAACGTGCCCGACTCCTTTCGATTCGTCGTCAAGGCGCCGGCCGCCTTCACCGATCCGGTGCTTCGCACGTCGGGCAGCGGCGAGGCTGTCCGCCACAACCCGTCGTTTCTCGACGCCGCCACCGCCATGGTGGCCTTTCTCGAGCCGGCGATCGCGGGGCTCGGGGCGAAGGCCGGGCCGCTCGTGTTTCAGTTTCCACCGCTCGGCCGCCGACTGCTCGCCGATCTGCCCAGGCTCATCGCGCGGATCGCCGCCTTCATGGCCGTGCTGCGGAGCCGCGTGCCGTCCGACACCATCCTCGCCGTGGAGGTTCGGGATCCGCAGCTCGCCACCGACGCCTTCGCCGCCGGCCTTCGCGATGCCTCCGCCACGCCCTGCCTAGCCGTGCATGCCCGCATGCCATCGGTGGCGGTGCAGGCGGCGGCATTCGGGCTCGACCACGACGCGTGTCCGCTGCCCGTCGTGGCCCGCTGGAATCTCCATGCCGGCCACGGCTACGACGATGCCAAGCAGGCCTACTTCCCCTTCAACAGGCTCGTCGAAGAAGACCTTGATTCGCGACGCGAACTCGCCCGGCTCGCCACCCGGGCGGCCGCGCGGGGCCGCGCGGTGTTTATCACCATCAACAACAAGGCCGAGGGCTCGGCGCCGCTCTCGGTCGAGCAGCTCGCCGCGGCGATCGTGAACGACTCAGCGAGCCACGAGCCGTAGGTCGACCTCGGTGGTGCCCCCGGCCGTGTCGCTCCGCCGAACGGTGAGCGGCACGATGTCGCCCACCTCGATGCTCGTGCGCAGGCGACGGTCGAACGCACGTCGCTGATCCCGCGATGAAAACTCCAGCCGCTCACCGCGAAAGGCCACGATCACGTCCCCCGCCAGGAGTCCGGCCGCCTCGGCCGATGAACCCGCCTCCACGCCCTCCACCACCGGCAGCAGTTCGCCTCCGCGGGGACGGGCGAGGTCGATGCCCGTGCGGCAGCGCTGCGGCGGCGTGAGCACCGCCTCGAGCGAAAGGGATTCAACGCCACGCCGCACCTGAAACGTGGCGGCATGCCCTTCTGGATAAATTCCGAGCAGGCTCGCCATCCGTCGACCGTCGGCCACGGGCGCTCCGTCGATGGCGAGGATCACATCGCCGGCCCGGAAGCCGGCGGCCGCCGCCGGCGAGCCTTCGGCCACGTCCTTCACCACCACGCTCTCCGACAACGATCGATCGCCGCTCGAGAAACTCGCGCCGGCGAGTTTTGCATGCTTCACCTCACCGCCGCTGGCCGATTCCAGGCGCGGCAGCCAGAGGGCCACCTGCTTGGCACTGATCGCGAAGCCGAGCCCGGTGTTGCTCCTGAGGCCGTAGCGGGTGCTGATCTGACCGTTGATCCCAACCACCTCGCCGGAGGTCGTGACGAGGGGACCGCCAGAGTTGCCGGGGTTGAGCTCCGCGTCGGTGACGATGCATTCGGTGTAGGTGCCCTGCGTGTGTCCGACGGCCGAGACGATCCCGAGCGTGAACGTGGGCGACTGATCGATCACGCCGAGCGCGAAGGGATTGCCCACGGCGAGCACCTCGTCGCCCACCCGCACGGCATCCGAATCGCCAAGCGGCAGGTGGGGCAACGGCTCGTCGCCTGGCACATCGATCTTGAGCACCGCCAGATCGCCAACGGGATCCCGACCGAGCAGCCTCGCCTCGAACGACCGTCCGTCGCCAAGCCGCACGTCAAATCGTCGCCGTCCCTCAATGACATGGTCGTTGGTGACCATCAGCCCGTCGGGCCGGATCACCACGCCACTGCCGCCGGCGATGAAGACATAGGCCGGCCGAACCTTCACGCACAGGCCGACGAGGTCGAAGGTGACGTCGGCCATCGACGACGCCGGCACGACAAGCATCACGAGGGCGATGACGATCCGTGCCGGTGCATGGCGGGCTGTTTTCATCGGGCCTCTCCCAGCACCACCTCGATCTCCCGCACATCGTCGCTGACGTACCGGCCCTCGAAGGTGTCGCCGGGGCTCAGCGATTTCGTGAACGCGTCGAGATCGGCTTTCGTTTCGATGTCGCGGCCGGCGATCACCAGCCGAGGCCCTGACGATCGGCGACGGATCGTGAGGGCGACGGTGTCACCCGGCGACGCGGCGGCGATCCGTTCCGAAAACTCCCGCCAGGCGGTGAGCTCCACGCCGTCATAGGTGAGCACGATGTCGCCCTTGCGAAGCCCCGCCTTGGCCGCGGGTGATCCCTGGGCCACCCCGCCGATCACCACGTCGTCGCCCAGCGCCCGCGACTCATCGGCCAGCACGCCGAGGTAGGGCCCCGGAAACCGCTCGAACGACTTTCCGGCCCGCAGGTCTTCGAGAACCGCGCGGAGGCGATCGGCGCGGGCCACGAGCCCCACGCCCGAGTTGGGGGCCCGGCTCCATCGCATCAGCTGCGGGGGCGGGAAGATGCGGCCGAGCACCGTGTCGGGCTCGATCGGTGCCGTGACGATGCCCAGCAGGTTGCCGGCGGCATCGACCACCGGCCCGCCCGAGTTGCCGTAGTTGAAGAGTGCATCGGTCTGAAACTGGTAGCCACGACTCCGCGACGCGGCGCTCACGATGCCCGGATTGAGTGTGATGGCCGGCTGGCCGGCCGCAACGAGTCCGACGGCCGCCACCGAGTCGCCGAGCTGGGGGGACGAGGCGACGGCATCGAGGTCGAGCGGCGACAGCGGTGTGGAGGGAGGCGACGTGAGCTTGAGCAGCGCCACCCCCAAGGGACCATGCCGGGCGTGAACGACCGCGTCGTGTCGCGTGCCATCGGGAAGCACCACACGCACCCGCCGGATGGCGTTGGCCTTCGGCTGAACACCACCCTCGGGATCGGCGAGGAGTTTTTCGATCGGCTCGTGGTCGCTGAACCGCCGCAACTGGCCCGTGCTTCCGGTCAGGAACACGGTGTCGTCGCCGACGTTGAACGCACTGGTGATGATGAAGCCGTCGTTCGAAATCACAACGCCCGTGCTCGGCGCCGCCGGCCTTCGCAGAAGCTGATTCACATCGAGCATCCGCTCCCTCGCTTCGAATGCCGCAAACTGGCGGTGGCGGTCGGCAGCGGAGAGTTGGTCCCAGCCGGCGATGGCCGAGCGCCACGCTGGCCACGAGCGGCGCGGAAGCTGCTCGGGCGGCCAGGTGCGCTCCACCTCGATGCCCACGAGCGACGGCGCCACGGATTCGGCCGCACGTCGGATCCCGATCACCGATTCCGCCGGCGGCGGCAGCGGGGCGGTGTCGATCGTCACGGGCACCGTTTCCGATCCCAGGGCCGACCATTCCGCGAGCAGTGTGGCCGTGGGCACCGCCACGCCCTGCCACCGCTGCGGTGAAATCACGGCGATGAGCACACCGCACACCCGTCCCGCGGCATCGACCAGCGGGCCACCCTCCGATCCACGATTCACCGCCGCGGTCGTCTCGACCACCACACCGGAAAAACCATGCTCACGATCGGCCGTGACCGCATAGGTGCCACTCACCACACCGTGGCTGAACGACGCCCGCCCGGACGAGAGCATCACATCGTCGACATCCCCGGCCGTGTAGGCCACGTCGCCCACGGATGGCAGGCGTTCGCCGAGCGGCATCGCCGGAAAGGGCCCCGGCGCCTCGACCTTCACGATCGCCACGCCCAGCCGCTCCTCGACCGCGACCACCTGCGCTGGAAGCGGCCCGCGGCCCATGATGCGGATCGTGACGGCCGTGGCTTCCGACGGCACGACACCCGACGCGGTCAAGACATGGCCGACGGGACTGACCAGCACGCCCGTGCCCTCGTGGCTTCCTCCCTCGAACGAGGCCGACACGCTCACCGTGGACGCCAGCACACGTTCGGCGATCGCATGGATGCCGTCGGCCACCACGGCGTTTGGGCACGCGGCGTGCACGAGCCACGGCATGCATCCCAACGCGATGACGAACCGGATTCCGCGTCTCATGCCAATGAGTCTACGGCGGCAGGCACCTCGCGAAAAACCGGCGAGCCGGGATCACCGCCGTGGAACGACCGGCTCGCTTGCGACCCTGGAAAGCGGCCCGTACAACAACGCTGCTCGTGGTTCACGAGGGTTTACGGGGTTCAGCATCCGACTGGGTGGAGAAACAGGAATGGCCGTTGCGACGAAGGGTTCTGCGAAACTGCCCGAGGCAAAGAATGTGTCGGCATCGCTCGACCGGGCGCTCGACGCCGGCCGTGGCATCCTCCGCCTGTCGCCGACCTGGGTGCCGCGCAGCTTCCTCCATCCCGGCAAGCGGGTGCGACTCCACCCCGACGACTACTACGCCTACGGCCTCGACCGCGGCGGCATCGACGAACGGTGGTTTGGAAGCACCACGGAAGCGGCCAACGAAGGCCGCGTGCCCGACGAGGGCCTGTCGTGGTGCGTGTATGAGAACGAACGATTCCTCCTCCGCGACGCCGTCAGCGAAGGAGGGGCGCGGCTCGTCGGCAAGGCGATCTGGGACCGCTACAAGAAGTGGCCGGTCTACTCGAAGTTTTTCGACAACATGGGGCCGATCCCCCACCACATGCACCAGTCGGCCGAAGACGCCAAGCTCGTCGGCCAGGAAGGGAAGCCCGAGAGCTACTACTTCCCGCCGCAATACAACAACTGCGACAACAACTTCCCCTACACCTTCATGGGGCTCGAACCGGGCACCACGAAGGACGACGTGCGGAAGTGCCTCGAGAACTGGAACCGTGGCGACAACGGCATCATCGATCTCGCCAAGGCCTACCGTCTCAAGCGAGGCACCGGCTGGCTGATCCCGCCGGGCGTGCTGCATGCGCCGGGCTCGTTGCTCACCTACGAGCCGCAGTGGGGCAGCGACGTGTTTGCGATGTTTCAATCGCTCGTCGAGGGCCGCGCGGTGCCGTGGAGCCTGCTCGTGAAGGACATGCCCACGGAGAAGCACCACGACCTCGACTTCATCATCGGTCAACTCGACTGGGAGAAGAACGTCGACACCCACTTCAAGGAGTCGAACTACCTCGAGCCGATCGTCGATGAGAAGCGAAGCGGCCCCGGCGCCACGGACCGCTGGATCGTGTATGGCCGCGTGGGCGGCCAGCAGCTCTTCAGCGCCAAGGAACTCACGCTCGAGCCAGGGGCCAGCATCACCGTGAAGGATGCCGGCGCCAGTGGCTGGATCACGGTGCAGGGCGAGGGATCCGTGGGCTGCCACGATGTGGCCACGCCCACCCTCATCCGCTTCGGCCAGATGACGGCCGACGAACTCTTCATCTCGGCCGAGGCCGCCGCGGCCGGCTATGTCGTGAAGAACACCGGCCCTGGCCCGCTCGTGTCGCTGCGTTATTTCGGTCCTGATGTGCACGATGACCTGCCCATGAATGGAAGGAAGGCATGAGCCACTCCGCCCCCAAGCTTCACAACGCCATGTGGCCCGGCCTCGTCGGCAAGGGCACCGATGCCGGCCAGGAGCCTCCCATCTCGCTCGAGCGGATGCTCGAACTCACCGCCGCCGCGAATGTGAACGGCCAGAAGTTCGACGGGATCGACTACTTCCTCTTCCTGCCCCACACCAATCCCGAGGCGAGCGACTCGGAACTGCTCGCGATCGCCGACACGATCGCTGCCCACGGCTTCACGGTTGGCTCGCTCGTGGCGCCGGTGTGGCCGGGCACGGTGGGCGACTCGGCGATGGGGGATGCCGCGGCTCGGGAGAAGTTTCTCTCCGCCGTGAAGATGGCCTGCCGCATCGCACGGGTGTTTGAGAAGCACGGAGTGCGGAAGTATGGCGTGATCCGCATCGATTCCGCAGAGTTCGGCGTGGGCACCTGGCGGGAGAATCCCAAGGCCAACACCGCGAAGATCGCCGAAACCTTCCGTGAGGCCGCGAAGATCGCCAAGGACAACGGCCAGCGGCTCGCGGCGGAAGGGGAGATCTGCTGGGCGGGCATGCACTCCTGGAAGGACATGCTCGATCTGCTCGAGGCGGTGGGAATGCCCGAGACGCTCGGCTTCCAGGCCGACCTCGCCCATACCTACCTCTACCTCCTCGGCTACAACGCTCCGGAGCATGCCCTCGTGCAGCCCGGCTACTCCGAGGAGGAGTTTTGGCCGGCCTACGAGGCGATGGTGGCGAAGCTTCGCCCCTGGACGATCGACTTCCACGTGGCCCAGAACGACGGGCAGGTGCATGGCGCCGGCGCCCACGACAAGACGGGCAAGCACTGCCCGGCCGACGATCCCAACGGCAAACTCGACATCGTGAAGTGCTCGGGCCTGTGGCTCGAGGGCGCCGCCGAGCGGGGCATCCAGCACATCTGCTGGGATGGCTGCATGTTTCCGAATGCCACGCTCGAAAACCCGGCCACGTGGAACACGATCCTGAAGACCATGATCGCCGTTCGCGATGCCCACGGCTGGAACTGACGACGCCGCTCCACGCCGATCACCCTCACCCACACCACCACGAACCCGAGGATTCCCCCATGGCAAAACCACTCCGCATCGGCATGATCGGCTACGGCTTCATGGGCCGCGCCCACTCCAACGGCTACAACCGCGTCAAAGACTTCTTCGACCTCGAGTATCTCCCGGTGCTGCAGGCGGTGGCGGCCCGCGACGCCGGCAAGGCACAGGCCTTCGCCGACCGCTGGGGATACAAGCGGGTGGAGACCGACTGGCGGAAGCTCGTGGCCGCGGATGACATCGACGCCATCGACATCTGCACGCCCAACAACCTGCACGCGGAGATCGCCATCGAGGCAGCCAAGCATGGCAAGGCGATCCTCTGCGAGAAGCCGCTCTCGATGGATGTGGCCGAGGGGGAGCGGATGTGCGCGGCGGTCGAGAAGGCCGGGGTGCCCAACACCGTCTGGTACAACTACCGCCGCATTCCCGCGGTGACATTCGCGAAGCGGATCATCGATTCAGGCGCGCTCGGCCGGGTGTTTCATTATCGGGCCGAGTTTCTGCAGGACTGGACGATCAACGCCGATCTCCCCCAGGGTGGCGCGGCGCTCTGGCGGCTCGACGCCGCCGCGGCCGGCAGCGGCGTGACGGGCGACCTGCTTGCCCACTGCATCGACACGGCCATCTGGCTCAACGGCAACGTCGCCGACGTCACGGCGATGACCGAGACCTTCGTGAAGGAGCGGACGCACCAGCTTTCCGGCAAGGTCGAGCCGGTGAAGATCGACGATGCCTGCTCCTTCCTGTGCCACTTCACCAACGGCTCGCTCGGCCTCTTCGAGAGCACCCGGTATGCCCGTGGCCACAAGGCCCTCTACACCTTCGAGATCAACGGCGAAAACATGAGCCTCAAGTGGGATCTCCACGACCTCCATCGGCTCCAGGTGTTTGACTACAAGGATGCCGGCCCGATGCGCGGCTGGAAGAGCGTGCACGTGACCGACGGCGACCACCCCTACATGGACAAGTGGTGGGTGCCCGGCCTCGCAATCGGCTACGAGCACTCCTTCGTGCACCAGGTGGCCGACTTCCTCGAGGCCTATGCCAAGAAGCAGCCGTGTCACCCCACCTTCCGGGATGCCCTCGAAACGCAGAAGGTATGCGATGCCGTGCTCTCGAGTGCCAAGAGCCACCAGTGGGTCGCGGTCTCCTGAGGGCGGGCTGGCGGTGGGCGGTCGTCGTGGCGGCCGTGATGTCGGGCATCACCGCCGGCTGGATGGCGATGCCACGACGATATCGGGTGGAGGGCCTTTCGATGGCCCCTTCGCTCCGGCCCGACGACGTGATCACCACGCGGGCATGGCCATGGTTCGATCGGTGGCGGCGACCCGTTCGCTTTTCCCGATGGATCGTCGAGTCGCCTGCCGACGGACCGGCGGTGAAGCGGGTCGTCGGCCTGCCCGGTGAAACGGTGGCGCTCACGGACGGCGACCTCGTCGTGAACGGCCGCACCGTGCTCAAAAGCCCGGCGCTGCTCGCCGAGGTGGCGGTCGTGTCGCCGATCCTGTCGATCGTCGATGATCGTCAGATTCGCCTCGATCGCGGCGAGGTGCTCGATGACGTGCCGTTTGCGGTCGAGGTGAACCGTCCGCTCCTGCCGGTGCACGATGCGGGGATCGCCGCCGTGGTGACCACCGGGGCGGTGGGAGGACGGGTCGGCCTCGACGTCGATCGCGAACGAATCGTCTGGCGACTCGGGCCAGGCCACCGCGTCTGCCTGGTCGCCGGTCGGCTGGATGGGCATCGCGTGGCGGTGGCCTGGCGGCTGCCTCACGACACCCGTCTCATCGACGATCGCCTGCCCGCCGGAGCCCCGGTCGAATGGGGCGATGCCGCCACATGGACCGGCGACTCGGGTCCCGACACGTTGGCTCCCGCAGTGGCGATCCACGTCATCGAGACTGCGGCGATCGAGAGGGCCTGGCGATGGCGGGATGTGCTCGTGGGGCCATCACGCGAGACGGCCACCACCTGGACCCTTGCCGCCGATGCCTACTTCCTGCTCGGCGACTTTCCGACAGCCAGCCACGATTCCCGCGAATGGGGACCACGGCCACGCTCGTCGCTGTGGCATGCGCTCGCCCGCTGAATGCACGCGGTGACTCACACGGGGGCTTGTGTCAGTCGGCGATCGACGGAAACAGCCTGTCTGCCTCGGCGAGCACCACGACCGACTCGGCACGGTGCGCCAATCGCTCAACCTCGGTAGCGCTGGCCGCATACCCAAACTCGAGTTCCTCGACGGTGTCTTCGTCGAGATCCGAGAGCAGCACGAGTCGGTGATCATCGATCGCCCGTGCAAACAGTCTCGTCTGGAGCGCATCGGCGATCAGTTCGTGGTCGCCGCTGGCAACAGCCTCGTGCACGAGCCCTTCGAGCGGCGCCCCCTGCCTCCATCGCGAAAAGATGATGCCGGGGGGCTCCGCCACGCGGCTTGCCACGCAGATCGTGCCACCGGGCCTCGTGATGCGACACGCGGCAGCTACGGCGGCGGTGATCGAGCCGAAGCCACCGTGCGGGTCGGCAAGGGACGCCACCGTCACGTCGGCCATGGCATCGACGCTTGGGCACCAGCCTGCGGCAGCGAGCCGAGCCTGGCGCGAAGCCTCGTCGGGGAGTCCGAAGATCGCCGTGGCCAACGATCCCCCACGGCCGCGCACGAGCCTGAGGCTCGCGCACACGCCGAGTTGCCAGGCGATCTCCTGCATGCCCCCCTTCCACTCCGAGAGCGCGCCGCGGCCACGCCGGGCGAGGGCCACGAGCAGATCCTGACGGCACGCCGCCCGCGCAAAAGTGGGCCAGAGTTCGCCCTCGATCGAACGGCCGCCGAGCGAGGGATTCCAGCCCCACTCGCCCACCGCCACGACGACATCGGCATCGACGAGGGCGCGGGCAAGGTAGAGCGGACGGCCTGAGTCGTCGGCGGCCAGGTAGGACGTGCTGCCATCGACCGTCGGGTCGAACATCTCGGCGCCGGCGATGCGAACCCCGGCCGCCGTCGGGCTGCCGGCATCCACACCCAGCGCGGCCGACTGGATCACCGACACACCCTCGCGATCCACCCCCGCAGCGACGAGGCACTCGGCCACCGCCGCGACGACGATATTGGCCTGGGGAATGTCGCCCGCGACGGCGATCGCCACCCGGTCGCCCGGCACGACATGTGCGGCAAGCGGCGGGCCGTGATCGGGTGCCGCCAACGCCTGCGCCACGAGTCGCTCCGCCGCGCCTCCCTCGGAGCCCGGCGGCGGCAGAAACGTCTCAGCGGCATGACCGGAGGCGTCTTCGATCACGAGCGGCTCGGGGCCGCCCCATTCAAGGGCAGTGTGCACGGAATGCGATGAGGGGCGAGGGTGAAGGGAACGTCACGGCGAGATGACGCATCTTACCGTTCGAGGATTGCCTGCTTCCATGGCGATGCGTGCACGCCGGAGAAGCGGGCGGAATGGGCTGGCCGCAGACGGGGGGTTTGGCGCAAGATTCGACCATGAAACCATCTCATTCCATGCTTCGCGGCTGCCTGGCGTCGGCTGCGATTTTGCTCGCCGGCTGCGGCGACGATCCCCGCACCATTCTTGAAACGATGGCGCAGCGATACCGCTCGGCCGAACGCTATGCCGACGACGCCCGAGTGACGATTCGACAGACCCAGGGTGCCGAACAGATCGAGCGGGCCTATCCCTACCGCGTGGCATTCGTGCGGCCCGACCGGCTGCGCGTCGAGGCTTACGACGCCCGCGTCGTCGCCGACGGCGAGACGCTGCGGGCGGCGGTGGGTGGCGTGCCCGGTCAGGTGCTCGAAGAGCCGATCGAGAGCCCGCTGACGCTCGACCAGCTTTTCGATGACGACGCGCTTCGCGTCACGCTCACCGAAGGCGAGGCCGGATGCCCCGCCCAGTTGCCGCTCCTGCTCGCCGACGACACGCTCGATCTCATCCTGGCCGACGCCGAGGCACCACGGATCATCGGTCGCGAGACCGTCGACGACCATCCGTGCACCCGGCTTGCGATCGCCAAGCAGGACGGAACGCTCGAACTCTGGGTCGATCGCGAAACCCATCTGCTTCGTCGCATGCGGGTTCCCACCGCCGCCTACGCCGACGGGCTCTCCCAGGAGGCTGGCAGCCCGGTCGGCCTCGTGGTGGAGGTTGATTTCACCGCAGCCTCGATCGATGACGCGGTGCCCGACGACGCCTTCGCCTTCGAAGTGCCTGCGACCGCCACCGCCGTCTCGCGGCTGGTGCCGCTCGAGCCACCTCATCCTCCTCATCCGCTGCTCGGCAAGAAGGTGACGCTCCCGACACTCACCGCCGCCGACGGCACGACCGTGGCGGCGGAGTTGCTCGCCGGCACCACGGTGGTGCTCGAATACTTCTTCGCCGACTGCGGCCCTTCGGCGACGGTGATGCCGCAGGTGGCTCGGAGCCTGTCAGACGTTCGCTCGGCCCATGCCCGTGCCCACGAGGGCGAACGCCCGGCCATCGTGCATCTGGCGGTGAGCCTCGACGACGCGACCGTGGCCACCGACGACGTTCGCAAGACGCTGGCCGAGTTTGGTGGGGTGGGAACGCTCGTGCGCGACACCGACGGCGCGACGGTTCAGGCCCTCTCGCTCGAGGCGTTTCCCGCCACCGTGATCCTTGCACCCGACGGCACCGTGGCCGACGTGATCATCGGCTTTCACGATCGCATCGCGAGCGACGTGGGGGAGGATCTCGCCGCCGTGATGGCGGGCCGGTCGACGGCCGATCTGGTGCGGCCGCGACACGAGCAACGCGTGCGGGAGTATCGCCGCAGCCTCGAACAGGCTTCGGGTGCGGCCACACCGGCGGCCCAAACGCCGATCGCCGACCGACGGCAGGCCGATCGATTCAAGCTCGAACGAGCGTGGCGGGCACCTGGCGTGGCGATGCCCGGACCGTTGGTCTGCCTCGATCAGGCCTGCGGTTTGCCCGCACCCCGACTGGTCGCGATCGACGGCTGGCAGACGATCGTGGAGCTCGATGGCCGCGGTGTGTCGATCGCACGGCACGAACTCGACGTTCCGACCGATGGCGGGATCACACTGCTTCGCACCGGCACCGACGCCACGGGACATCGCTTCTGGCTCGGCGTCGATCGTGCGGCCGGCGCCGCGTTTCTCTTCGACGATGCGTGGCAACGGCATCCCGGCACGCTTGCCCCGACGAAGGGCCGACGCATCACGACGGGAGACCTCGCCGATCTGGATGGAGACGGTGGGCTCGACGTGGTTCTCGGCACCGACGCCGGCATCGAGGTGATGCGCCTGACCGGCGAGCCGATCTGGCATGACGACTCGGTGGGGAGCGTGACCGAGTGCGCGGTGGGTCCGCCCGGCACCGACGGCCGGCGCGACGTGATCGTGGCCACCGCCGCTGGCAGCCTCGCACGGGCGTCGCGTGGCCCGTCGGCACCGACCCCGGCTGACGGTCGTGCCACCGGCGTGATGACCGTCGTGACCGGGCCGGTCGGCGCCGGCGGGACGTGGGCGGCGCTGGCGCTGGTGGCCGAGCAGGGACATCTTTCAGCGAAGGGCGTTGCCCTCGACACGCTCGCGGCAACATGGAGCCTGCCACTCGGCGCCGGCTCCCTTCGCGACGACCTGCCGCCGCCGGCCTGGGCCGACCTGCTCGGCCCGTCACGCCGCCAGTGGCTCGTGGCTGGTCCGGATGGGTCGGTGACGCTGGCATGGGCCGATGGCCGGATCGTGGATCGCTACCGCCACGGAAGGCCGATCGTCGCCGTGGGCGGGTTTGCGGCGGGGGACGATCGCCACATCGTGATCGCCACGGCCGATGCCCTCGAGGCCTACCGGCTCACCGATGTGGCCCTCGACTGACGTCACAGTCTGCCTGACCAGCACGACCCGTCCTCGCGGCGCGACCAGTTATCCCGGCACGATCCCTGTGACGATCAGATGCTTCGGCCAGGACGGCCTGCACCCTGTTTCCGGGAGACCTGATCGTGCGATCCACCAGCCGCATCGCCACCATGCTCATCGTCACCGCCCTGCCGGCGCTCGTCGCCATGGCCCGGGCGAACGCCCAAGGACCGATGGACATGGACTCCAGCGTGATGATGGACGGGAGCGGATCGGCGTGCGGTTGCCGAAGCAGTCAGCAGCCTCCCTGGCATGGAAGCGTGAATGGAACCGTTTGTGCCCCGGCGTGCCACCATTGCGGCGTGTTTCACGCGGATCCCCGCGGCCAGCTCCATGCGAAGCATGACATCCGCCGTCATGGCTGCGTCACGCTGCCGCCGATCTTTCCGCGGCTTCACACGTTGTGTGCGGAGGGCTACATGCCCACGCCTCCGCCCCTGGCCCTGCCCCGTTGCCATCAGTGCGGCGCGGTGATCGAGGGAGGCTTCTGAGCTCGGCCCCCCTCGACGCGCCCCTGACCGATACGGACGACGACACCCTTTGACGCGATCTGGCTGGACGACCCCGGCCAGATCGCGGCGTCGTTTTCAGCCCCCACAGGTGGCGATCCGAACGACCGTGAGCGTTGTCAGCGCGATCACGACCGCTCCGACCAGGTCGAGCACGATCCCGCTTCGCATCATCGCCCGCAGCGGGATCTGCCCCGTGCCATAGACGATGGCGTTGCAGGGCGTGCTCACCGGCATCATGAAGCCCAGGCTCGAGGCAAAGGTTGCCGCCAGCGCCGCGATCATGTTGTCGCAGCCAGTGTGCTGGCCGAGGGCGATGACGACCGGTACGACCATGTTGGCCGAGGCGGTATTGCTCGTGAACTCGCTGGTGGTGACCGCCACCAGTGTGGCGATGGCCACGAGCACAGGCCCGCCCCAGGGTCCGTCGGGAATCCAGCCGGCCATGCCATCGCCGAACGCCCGAGCCAGGCCGGTGGAGAAGCAGAGCTCGCCCAGGGCCATGCCTCCGCCGTAGAGCAGGATGATGCCCCAGTCGATCCGTGCCTCCGACCAGATGAGCGCCGGTGACCAGCGGCCCTGCCGGCGGTCGCCAGGCAGCACGAAGAGCAGGATGCCGCCCACGAGCGCCGCCACGCCTTCAGGCACACGGTCCTTGAGCCACACCGAGATCGACGACGACGGCCCCAGGGCCGCCAGGGCGATGCCCGGAAGCACCCAGAGGGCCACGGTGACCACGAAGGCCACCAGCACCGACTTCTGTCCCACGGTCCATGGCCCAAGACGCGTCCGCTCCTCGGCCACGTAGCGCGACACTCCTTCGAGCCGATCCACGCCGGCTGGAAACATGCGGTTGAGCAGCATCACGGTGAATGTCGTGAGGATGACGACCACGGGAAGGCCGATCCCGCACCACTCGAGAAATGAAATGTGCACGCCGAGCTGATTGCGGATGAACCCGAGCCCGATCAGGTTGGGTGCGGTGCCGATCGGCGTGGCGAGGCCGCCGATCGACGCGGCAAAGGCGATGCACAGGTAGAGCCCCGTGGCGAACCGCTGGCTCGTGGGACGCCCCGTGATCCTCGCCGACTCCTCGACGGCCACCAGGATGCCCGACACGATCGCGAGCATCATGGCGGCGGTGCAGGTGTTGGAGATGAAGCCGCTGATGGCCGCCGAGATGATGGCCACGGCCGCGAGGATGCGACCGGGCCGTTCACCGACCCAGGAGAGCGACAGCACCCCGAAGGCCAGGCGGCGATCGAGCCGATGGATGCGAATCGCCTCGGCCAGCAGAAAGGAGCCGATGAAAAGAAAGATGAGCGGGTCGGCGAACGGCCGAAACACCTCCTTGGCCGGCGCCACACCGGCGAGCACGCAGGCCACGGCCCCGAGCAGGGCGGTGACGGCCAGCGGCAGCGCCTCGGTGATCCAGAGCACGACGACCATCACGACGATGGCGGCGAGCGACTGCGCTTCCGGCGACAGGTTCATGCCACGAGTGTAGCCCGCGACGGCTGTGGCCACCCACGACTTTGCACCCGTGAGCCCAAAGACCTTCGCGGCACCGCGACGCCGGTCCCACGGCTTACGCCGTTGGGCTTGGACGGACACAACCCCCGTCGAAGCCCGCGGCCGTGAGGCCGGGGACACGCCGGGCTATCACCCACGACGCCGTTGGGCCGCCAGAACTCCGGACTCCAAACACGCATTGTCTTCCGCAACGCCGGTCCCACGGCTTACGCCGTTGGGCTTGGACGGACACGACACCCGTCGAAGCCCGCGAGCCACGATGGCGAGCCGACAGCCTCACACACGCCCGCACCGGCCACGAGGACGGTGCGGGCGTGAAATCAGTACGTCTTGCCGAGCGACGCCTGGGCCGCCGCGAGGCGGGCCACCGGCAGGCGGAACGGCGAGCAGCTCACGTAGTCGAGGCCCACGTGGTGGCAGAACAGCACCGAGTGGGGATCGCCACCGTGCTCGCCGCAGATGCCGAGCTTGATGTCGGGACGAGTCTTCCGGCCACGCTCGACCGCGATCTGCATCAGCTGGCCCACGCCCGTCGAATCGATCGACGCGAACGGGTTGGCCTTGAAGATGCCTTCGTCGGTGTACTTCTGCAGGAACGAGCCCATGTCGTCGCGGCTCATGCCGAGGCAGGTTTGCGTGAGGTCGTTGGTGCCAAACGAGAAGAACTCGGCGGTCTCGGCGATCTCGTCGGCGGTGAGGGCACCACGCGGGATCTCGATCATCGTGCCGACGAGATACTTGATCTTCTGTCCGGTTTCGGCCTGCACCTTCTCGGCCACCGCGTGGACGATCGCCACCTGGTTGTCGAGTTCCTTCTTGAAGCCCACGAGCGGGATCATGATCTCCGGCTTCACCTTGATGCCGGCCTTCTGAACCTTCGCAGCGGCCTCGAACACGGCCCGAGCCTGCATCTCCGAGATCTCGGGATAGCTGATGCCGAGGCGGCAGCCGCGGTGACCGAGCATCGGGTTGAACTCGTGCAGGGCCGCGACGCGGGCCTTCACGCGATCGACCGAAAGGCCGAGCTTCTTGGCGAGATCGGCCTGGGCCTTCTCGTCGTGCGGCACGAACTCATGCAGCGGCGGATCGAGGAACCGGATCGTGGCAGGACGGCCTTCGAGAGCCTTGAAGATGCCCTCGAAATCTTCCCGCTGGAACGGCAGCAACTTGCCGAGGGCGGCCCGACGGGCTTCCTCGGTTTCGGCGAGGATCATCTCCCGCATCGCATCGATGCGATCGCCCTCGAAGAACATGTGCTCGGTCCGCGTGAGGCCGATGCCCTCGGCACCGAACGCGATCGCCTGCCGAACCTGCTCGGGGGTGTCGGCGTTGGTTCGCACACCCAGCTTCCGGTGCTTGTCGGCGAGCTTCATGATGAAGTCGTAGTACTGGAACACCTCCGAGTCGGCCGGCTTCATCGTCTTGGCGATCAACACCTGCTTCAGCTCGCTGTCGGCCGTCTTGATGCCTCCGGCGAACACTTCGCCCGTGCTGCCGTTGATCGAGATCGCGTCGCCTTCACGGAGCGTCTGGCCCGCACAGACGAGCGTGCCCTTCGTGTAGTCGATCACGATCGCGCCGGCACCGGCCACGCACACCTTGCCCATCTGACGGGCAACGAGGGCCGCATGGCTCGACACACCGCCGCGGCTCGTGAGGATCCCTTCGGCGGCGATCATGCCGCGAAGATCCTCCGGGCTCGTCTCGACGCGGGCGAGAACGACCTTCTCGCCCTTGTTGGCGAGCTCTTCGGCCTTGGCCGCCGAGAAGACGAGCTGGCCGGTCGCCGCACCGGGGCCGGCGGGGAGGCCGGTGGTGAGGAGCCGCCCGCTCTTTCGGGCCGCCTCGTAGTCGTGACGGTCGAAGATCGGGGCGAGAAGCTGGGAGAGGGCGTCTGGATCGGCCGACTGGATCGCATGCTCCACGGTCATGAGCTTCTGCTTGACCATGTCGTGGGCGATCTTCACGTAGGCCAGCGCCGTCCGCTTGCCGTGCCGCGTCTGCAGCATGTAGAGCTTCTTCTTTTCGACGGTGAACTCGAAGTCCTGCACGTCGCCGAACTTCTTCTCCAGCGTCTGCCGCACCTTTTCGAGCTGCTTGTAGGTGCTGGCGAACATCGCCTCGTGCTTCATTTCGGCGACGGGCTTCGGCGTCCGCACGCCGGCCACCACGTCTTCGCCCTGGGCGTTGACGAGGTATTCGCCGTAGAACACGTCTTCACCGGTGGCCGGGTCGCGGGTGAAGGCCACGCCGGTGGCACAGTCGTCGCCCATGTTGCCAAACACCATGCTCTGCACGTTGACGGCGGTGCCCCATTCGTCGGGGATCTTGTACTTGCGGCGGTAGATGATGGCCCGCTCGTTCATCCAGCTGCCAAACACGGCGCCCACGGCGCCCATCAGCTGCTCGAAGGGGTTTTGCGGGAAGCTCTTGCCGGTCCGCTCCTTGATCAGCTGCAGGTAGCGCTTGATGAGCTCGCGGAGGTGGGCGTCGGTGAGGCCGGTGTCGTCGTGGATGCCGAGCTGGTGCTTCAGGCCTTCCATCGTCTCTTCGAACGGGTCGTGCTCGTTCTCGTGCCGCTTCTGCACGCCCATCACCACGTCGCCATACATCTGGATGAAACGGCGGTAGGAGTCGTAGGCAAACCGGGGGTTGCCGGTGGCCTCGGCGAGGCCCTTCACGGTTTCGTCGTTGAGGCCGAGGTTGAGGATGGTGTCCATCATGCCCGGCATGCTGTCGCGGGCACCGGAGCGAACGCTGACGAGAAGGGCGTTTTTTGGATCGCCAAACTTCTTGCCCGTTTCCTTCTCGATCAGCTTGACGTAGGTGGCCACGTCGTCTTCGAGGCCCTTCGGAAACTTCTTCTTGTTGTCGTAGTAGTCGATGCAGACCTGGGTGGTGATCGTGAAGCCCGGGGGCACCGGGAGGCCGATCTTCGTCATCTGGGCGAGGTTGGCCCCCTTGCCGCCGAGCAGCGCCTTCATGGTGCCGTCGCCGTCGCACTTCTTCTCACCGAAGAAATAGATCATCTTGCCCGACTTGCCCACGCCGGCGCTCGGCTTCTTGACAGACTTCTTGGCGGCAGACTTCTTGGTCGACGTGGCCATGGGCAGGACGATCCCTTTCATGCGGTAGGTAGGGGGAAAAACCCGCGGTTTTTCCTCGGAAAGCCGACCGAATCTACGTTCGGGGGTGGGCACCGTCAACGCAGGCGCCCCGCATGCGCCGTGGGGGCCTTTATGCAGTAGAATCCTCTCGGAGAATGTCACTTTCTCCGGCCATCCTGCCGGAGCCGCCCAGCACCCCACCCACTGCCTTTCCATGCCGTTCCCTGCCTCCCGTGCCGCGTGGATGATGGTTGGGATGGCAGCCGTTGTGACGCCGGCCTTGGCGGCCGACACGGTGCCCGACTTCGGCCGCGACATCCGACCGATCCTGTCGCACGCATGCTTCTCCTGCCACGGCCCCGATGAGCACGATCGCCAGGCGGGGCTGAGGCTCGACGTGCGTGAAGCAGCGACCTCGGAACTCGAAAGCGGTAGTTGCGCCATCGTCCCGGGCGACCCCGGTGCGAGCGAACTCGTTACGCGGATTCGGGAAACCGACGAGAGCGTCGTGATGCCGCCGCCCGAATCCAACCACACGCTGACCGCCGTCCAGAAAGACCTGCTCGAGGCGTGGATCGCGGCGGGAGCCCCCTACGCCGCCCATTGGGCCTACGTGAACCCCACGCCGTTCGCAGAGCCCGCCGTAGCCGACGCCGCATGGTGCCGCACGTGGATCGATCGGTTCGTACTCGGCGATCTGGAGAAGGCCGGCCTCGCACCTGCCGCCGATGCCGATGACATCACCCTCGTTCGTCGAGTCACCTACGACCTGACCGGCATGCCTCCGACGCCGGCGGAGGTCGACGCCTATCTCGCCGATGCGTCACCCGAACGCTACGAACGGCTCGTCGATCGTCTCCTCGCCTCGCCTCGCCATGCCGAGAAACTCGCTGCCTGGTGGCTCGACCTCGTACGCTACGCCGACACCGTCGGCTATCACGGCGACCAGGTTCATCAGGCCACGCCCTACCGCGACTGGGTGATCGCGGCATTTCGCGACAACGTGCCCTTCGACCGGTTTACGCTCCTGCAGCTCGCCGGCGATCTGATCGAGCCGGCGCCGGGCGAGCATCCCGACGACCGCGTGCTCGCCAGCGCCTACAACCGCCTCCTTCAGACGACGCACGAGGGCGGGCTGCAGGTGAAGGAGTATCGCGCGATCTACCAGGCGGATCGCATCCGAAACGTGTCGGGCGCGTGGATGGGCGCGACACTCGGCTGCGCCCAGTGCCATGACCATAAATACGATCCCTACACCGCCCACGACTTCTATGCGATGGGGGCGTTTTTCGCCGACATCGACGACGAAAAGCACATGGGCAACGCCGGCGTCGGCGGTGCGCCGAACACATCGCCAACGACGCGGCTGCCGGAACGGGCGATGGTGGGCCCCTTCGACCGCGATGAAGTGGCATCGCTTGATGCCGAGATCCGACGCCTGAAGAAAAGCCTGCCGCGAAAGCCGAAGGCCGAGGCAGGCGCCGACGATGCCGAGAAGAAGGCCGCCGCCGTTGAGGAGCCCGCCGAGGTCGTCGCCGCCCGTGAACAACTCGCCTCGCTGGAGAGCCGTCGCAAAGCACTCACCCGCAAACTGATGGTTACGGAAGTGCTTGATGAACCCCGCGTGGTGCGACTGCTGCCGCGCGGCGACTGGATGGATGAGACAGGCGAGGTGATCGAGCCTGCCGTACCGAAGTTTTTGGGCACGATCGACGTCGACGGGCGTGCCACCCGCGCCGATCTTGCCCGCTGGCTGATCGCACCTGCCGCCGAAGGGGGCGTGGGCGAACTCACCGCCCGCGTGGCGGCCAACCGGCTCTGGGCAATCTTCTTCGGGAATGGCCTCTGCCGCTCCGCCGGCGACTTCGGCGGCCAGGGCGAACCTCCCGATCATCCGGAACTTCTCGACCGGCTCGGCCTCGAGTTCATGCATCACGAATGGGACGTGCGGCGGCTCGTTCGCACGATCGTGATGAGCCACGCCTACCGGCAGTCGTCCGATGCCTCTGCCGCACTGCTCGAGCGGGATCCCGACAATCGGCTGCTCGCACGCCAGGGGCGGTGGCGATATTCCGCCGAAGGGGTTCGCGACACGGCGCTGCTCGTGAGCGGCCTTCTGGTCGAACGACTCGGTGGATCGAGCGCCCATCCCTACCAGCCCGACGGTTATTACTCCCACCTCAACTTTCCGCCGCGGAAGTACAAGCCCGATCTCGACGAGCGACAGTGGCGACGCGGCCTCTACACGCACTGGCAGCGGATGTTTCTCCATCCGCAGCTCCTGGCCTTCGATGCGCCCACCCGCGAGGAATGCACGGCCGTTCGCATGCGGTCCAACACGCCGAAGGCGGCGCTCGTGCTCCTCAACGACCCGACGTTTGTGGAGGCGGCCCGCAGCCTCGCCGAACGGGTACTCCGCGACACCGACGACGACGCGGCCCGCATCGACGTGATGTGGCGGCTCGCGCTGTCCCGCCGCCCCGACAGCGAAGAACGCCGCATGATGACCGAGCTCGTGGCACGTCGCCGCGGCGACTATGCGGCCGACCCGTCGGCGGCCCGATCGCTGCTGACCGTGGGCATCGCGCCTCGCGACGCCGGGATCGACGAGGTGGAACTCGCGGCCTGGACGGCCACCGCCAGAGCCCTGCTCAATCTCCATGAAGCGATTGCGCGATACTGACGCGAAGGAGAACACCATGGATCCGCTCGCCATTCAACGTCGCACCTTCCTGAGCCGATCCGGACTGTCGATCGGTGGGGCTGCCCTGTCGTCGATGCTGGCCCGCGACCTCCTTGCCGCGGCGCCCACCAGCCGCGGCGCGATCTCCCCGCTCCACCACCCGGCCAAGGCGAAGTCGGTGATCTTTCTCTGTCTCGCCGGCGGCCCGAGCCACCTCGAAACCTTCGACCACAAGCCGCTCCTCACGAAGCTCAACGGCGAGCCGATGCCGGCGAGCGTGACGGCCGGCCAACCGATCGCCCAGCTCCAGGGGCAGAAGCTCGTGGTGCTCGGGCCCCTACGACCGTTCCAGCGCTACGGCGACTGCGGCGCGGAGGTGAGCGACTACTTCCCAAAGCTTGGCAGCCTGGCCGACCGCTACGCGATCGTGCGGAGCATGGTGACCGAGCAGATCAATCATGATCCGGCCCACACCTTCATGAACTGCGGCACGGCCCTCTCCGGCAGGCCAAGCATGGGCGCATGGGTGACCTACGGCCTCGGCTGCGAGGCCGACGATCTCCCCGGCTTCGTCGTGATGACGAGCAAGCTCGGCCGCAATCCCCAGCCGATCGCGGCCCGGCAGTGGCACTCCGGATTCCTCCCCGGGCAGTTTCAGGGCGTGGAGTTTGCAACGTCGGGCGCCCCGGTCCACTATGCGGCCAATCCGCCCGGCGTGACGCCGGCCCATCAGCGTGACCTGATCGACACCGTCGCCGCCCTCGAGCGGCATCGGCTTCGATCGATCGCCGATCCGGAAGTGGCCACGCGGATCATGCAATACGAGCTCGCGTTTCGGATGCAGACGAGCGTGCCGGAGCTCGCCGACCTGTCCGACGAAACCCCTGAGACGCTTGCGCTCTACGGCGCCGAGCCGGGCAAGGCGACGGTGGGAACCAACTGCCTGATGGCCCGACGACTCGTGGAGCGGGGCGTGCGGTTCGTGCACCTCTACCATAGCGATTGGGATCATCACGGCGGCATCGAGCCCTACATGGACCAGATCTGCCCCCCGACCGACCAGGCGGCCTCAGCCCTGCTCACCGATCTCGAACGACGAGGCATGCTCGACGACACGCTGGTGGTGATCGGGGGTGAGTTTGGCCGTACGCCCATGGCCCAGGCCAAGGACGAGGGCATCGGCCGCGACCACCACATCAAGGGCTTTAGCATGGTGCTGGCCGGCGGCGGCATCAAAGGGGGCATCACCTACGGTGAGACCGACGACTTCGGCTACCACGCCGTGAAAGACATCGTGCACGTGCGTGATCTCCACGCCACGATGCTGCACCTCCTCGGCATCGATCACGCCCGATTCACGGTGGAGTATCAGGGCCTCGACACGAAGCTCACCGGCGTCGAGCCGGCAAAGCCCGTCACGGCCCTCATGGCGTGACGCGTAAACTGCGCGTGCGATCGGCGGCAGCTCAACGGATTTCCACAAGCCCCGAATCGTCCGCGGCCTACTTCACCGGCGGGTCGTAGCCATCGGCCGGTGTGCCGTCGGCATCGAGCTTGCCGGCCGCCCAGAGCGTGCCACGGGCCATCAGGTCGAGAAACGCCGGCTCGCGCACCGTTTCCGGGAAGTGGCCGATCGTGGTGCCAAACACGCGAGCCTTGCCGAACTCGTTGGTCCACACGACCGTCTGCATCGACTTCCGCTCGCGGCTCGGCGCCTCGACGAGGGGCGTCGCGGTGGGCCATACCTTGTCGATGTAGTACAGCTCGTCTTTCGGCAGCTGCCACTCGGCGGGCAGGCCGGCCAGGATCGGATGTCCCTCCTGGCCCGCGATCGTCTTCGCGACATAGTCGTATTTGGCTCCGTGGCCGGGCGAGGTGACGCCGCAAAACTTGAACCAGTCGTCGTTGCCGGCGCGGTAGCAGTGCATGGCGCAGTGCATCACCACGGCGGGCGTGCCCTTCTCGTGCTCCGCCACGATCTGCTTGAGAAACTCGGGATCCTTCACGTCGGCGAAGCATTCGTTGTGGAACACGACGTCGTAGCCCTTCGACCACTCGGGCTTGGAATAGATCGAGATCTTGTGGTCGAGGCTCGAGCCTCCCTCGTGAAGCACGGTCACCTTCATGTTGCCGCGCGTCTCGAGCGCGGGCACGAGGATCGCCTTCTGCGCTTCGTAATCGTGGCAGCAGCCGCCGGTGATGTAGAGCACCTTGAGAGGCTCCGCGGCGACGCACGGCAGGGCGGCGAGCACGGCGGCAACAATCCAAGCTGACAGGCGCATCATGAAACCCTTCTCCTCTCATCCACGGGGATCGACCACGGTGCCGGCAAAGAGCACGGCCCCGGTTGTACGGTCCACGATCGCCCACGCAAAGGGACGATCGGCCTTCACCTCGAACGGCTCGTCGCGCGAGGGCGCCGCGCTCCGCACGCCGACCACCACCCCCGTCGCGGCAGCGGCCTCGGTACCCTCCTCGGAAACGTCGACGAAGCCCTCGTGCACGACGCTGGAAACGAACAGGGTGCGGGTGCCGTCGATCCCCGAAAGGTCGGCGGTGTCGGGCGTGAATGCCTGCCGCATGCCGAGCGACTTCAGGGCGTCGCCGAGATCGAGCGGCTTTCGGGCCGTCCACTTGGGCAGCGACAGCACGACGGGGCGATTTCGGACGGCGCCGCCGCCACCGGCCCACGTTGTCCGCCAGTCGCCGTCGAGCCTGCGCACCACGTCCGGCAGCGCACCGACACGGGCTGGCACCATGATCACCATCGCCATCCGATGCCCTTCGTAGGGGATCTCGCACACCGTCACGGCGTCGTCCCCTTCGCCCACGCGTCCGGCCAGGAGTCGATCCGATCGATGCATGAATGGAACGCTGATCGACGTGTCGGCCGTGAGTGTGAAGGGGTCGGGACGGGTGGCCTTGGTGGCGAAGGGCGTGGCCCACGGCGCCTTGAGGAAGACGGCGTTGGTGATCACGAGCCGCGTGAGCGACGTGATCGAGCCCTCCTTCAGCAGGTCGGTGATCTTGCGGGCCGTGTGATCGGCGACCCACGCATTGATTTCGGCGCGGGCCGCGTCGGGCGCTCGCGAGAAATCGACGATGCCGACCTCGGCGTTGAATCGACGCTGAAGCGTGTCGGTGAACGGCGGGTCGAGCGGCTGGCCTCGCTCGATCCAGAGGCGGTTGGCGACGTCGAGCGTGATCGCCGTGCCACGGGCTTCACGCCACGCCGATCGGAGGGCCTCGGCCGACGCGGCGATGGCCTCGCGGTCGTCGGGCATGCCGAGCACGCCGGCGATCTCCGCGGCGGTCTCGCCCCGGGCACCCTGATGCGTCATCGCGATGGCCTCCCAGACGCTGGCTGGCGACACGATCGTATTGCCCACTCCCCCCGCCCGAACGAGGTCCCAGGCGAGCTTGTCGATGCCCTTCGCGGCGGTTCCAGCCGGATCGTCGGCACCCGCCCCGGCTGACCAGCCGGCAACCACGAGCGCAAGCATCCATGCCACCAGCCGCGTCGTCGCATCCATCGATAAGTCTCCCGTGGGCGTAGGGCCGATCACTTCACGTCGAGTGACCCAAGATACTCGTCGAGCGACGCCCTCGCCTCCTTCTCCTTCGCCAGGAGCCCGGCAATCTCGCCCCGCAAGGTCTCGATCCGCTTCTCCTGCTCGGCAAACTTTCGAACGTATTGCGAATAGAGATCGCTCGTGCGATCGAGCGCCTGCATGTTGCCGCGGATCCTCGCCTGCTCCTGATCGATCGTGCCGATCTCCTGCTCCTTCACCTGCCGCCCCTGCACGATCTCCTCGATCTCCCGCTTGCGCCGGATCACATTTTCCAGCGCGTCGCGAACAGCGGGCGAGGTCGAGGTCGCCTTCATGTAGAACACGATGCGGCCATCGTCGAGGTTCGAGAGAGCGTGTACCTCGACCACCGGCATCGCCTCGGATACCTCGAGCGTGGACGTCTTTCCGGGCTCGGCGGTCACGGCAAAACGGTAGCGGTCACGGGTCTTCTCCGTCGGCTTCTCGGGTGCCACGAGCGCCCAGCCCTGATCAAGCGGATGTTCGATGAGCACGGTCGCCGTGCCGTCGCCACCGTTCTTCACCTCGAAGAACTTCGTGCGGCTCAGCTTGCGCGACACCGTGACGACGCCCTTGGCCAGCCGCACATTCACGATCTCCTCCGGGCGGCCTTCCGCGCGGGGAGCCACCTCAACGTCGAGATCGACGGCGTAGCTCAGCAGCCGCTCCGCACCGGGGGCGGTGTCGTCGATGCGGGCATCCCCCGCGTAGCTGCCGGCATCGTAGACGGTGACCGGCCCCTGCATGAGATCGACTTCCGTGGTGTTCGTCACGCGAAGGCCCGAGAGTGGATGCTTCGCGAGCACGCGTTCGTTGTAGATCGCCACCCGCTCGATCTCGACGTCGGCCGACACGATCGGCAGCATCGCCGACCGCTGCCGTTCGAGCGTGACCGGCGCGTCGAGATCGAACCGGAACATCTGCCCCAGGTCGGCGCCCGTGGCCACGGCCTGAAGGTCCTTGGCGGCTTCGCGGCTGACCCCGTCGCTCTTGAAGTCATTGGCTCCACGGCCCAGCGCCGACGCTGTGGCGGGAGGTTCGGCGGCAGGCGCTGCCGGCACACCACCAGCAGACCGCGCCATCTGCCGTCGGGGGCGACCGGCCACCTCGTCGCCGTCGAGGCTTTCCGCCAACCTGGATCGTTCACTCATGTCCTGGCCATACCGCTGCGGCATCAATGAGGCGTAGAGATCGGGCATGACGACCGGCCGGGGCACGGTGAGCGGCTGGTAGAGGTCCATCACGAAGGAGATGGGCCGACCGCTCACGAGCGACACGCGAACGTCGTTCCAGTCGGCATCGGAGGTGTTCTCCACGATCGCCCAGCCCTGGAGACGTGCCTTCGGAGCCTTGTCGTCGAGCACGAGACGGTAGCTCGTCTTCCAGACTGGCGCCTCCTGGACGTAGGCCACCTTCACCGCCCGTTCGCCCGCGCCGTGAAACGTGATCGCCACCGCCTTCTTTTCGTTGTCGGTGGCGAGGGCAAGCACGGCGAGGGCCTTTTCGAGTTCTCCCTGCATCCGCTGGTCGACGAGCCGGATGCGCGTGATCGAATCGAGGGCGAGTGTGCGCAATCCCTCGCCGGTGAGAAGCGTGAGAAACTCCCGCTCGACCGCCTGATCTTCCCCCACCTCGACGCGTCGCGTTTCCACCCCCACGATCGTTCCGGCGACGGGGGATGCGGCGTCGAGTTCGACCTTCTGGCCACGAAGCCGTCCGAGAAGGGTGCCCATCGACGGGTTGTCGGTGAGATTCACCGCAAAGGTGCCGAGCGTTTTCGTGACGGGGTCGCGCGACGCATAGGTGACCGACGGCGCGGTGCCGTTTGGATCGAGCACCACCATGCTCTTGAGAAGATCGTTGATCTCGTGCGCCGAAAACTGCATCTCGATCGTGGCGTCGTCGTGCACCACGCCGCCATGCTGGAAGGAGCCGACACCCGACGTGAAGAGCACGACTCGCTCGAGCGGCAGCGGCGCTTCGGCACGGGCCAGGCCCGAAAGCCCCACGGCCAACAGCATCACGAGCCAGCATCGGGGCGGGAATCGGGTGGCGTCCACAGGCGAACTCCAGAAGATCAAGAACGGGGCCGCACGCTCACGGTGCGGCGAAGCAACTCCTCCAAGGTTCGCACCGACACCGCCGGCGATCAAATTGCCGATTTTCTTGATGTTCGAACTGTCGATTCATGGCCCACCACCACGTTCATACCGTCGCGGCGAGGTCGAACTCAAGGCCCGTGACGCTCGTCATGATGTCGATCCGACTCGGCGGCACACCGATCTGATAAAGAACCTCGGGCTCGGCAAAGTCGCCTCGCTTCATCTTGGAAAGTGGCGCACGGAATCGCTGTAAGGCTCGCCAGGTACGGCCAGCATTCTCCTCCGTCGGTTTCACCCAGATGTCGATGTCGAGCGTGGCCCGCACGTGACCATGAGCGGCCAAGGCATGGGCTCCAATGACAAGGTGCTCAACCCCCTCGTCGCGAAAGGCTTTCAGAATCTCGACACAATGCGGATTCATCCAACTCCCTCCCGCTCAGGATCCAGGCCTGCTTGGTTGCTTCCCAACAGAGGGCGATCCGCTGCGACGGCGTAAAGGCGGTGTAGTCGGGTTTTGGCTGCGGCTCACCAACCCGACCAACCCACACGGGCCACGAGGATCGATCCGTCGTGCACGCGGGCTCCGTGTGCTGGGCGGAATCGGTCGGCCGGGGCATCGACGTGTGCGATTCAGACATGAAGAGAGTATACACACGTCATCTCCTGACATGCTCCTCCTCACGCGAGGCCAGCAGGGAGGCGATCCGTCGGCCGGGAGACGTCATCGCGAGCCTGCCGAGCGACGCGATCGCCACCCACCGGCCACCCGTCTGGGCCGTCTCCGTTCGTCGCTCCACGATGCGGCATTCGATGCGATGGTGGGTGACGGTGTAGGCAACCTGGCCAATGCGTCTCCCGGACGCGCGGGCCGGCTCCCTCGGAAAATCCCACAGCCCCTCCCACCATTCATCGGCACGGCGTTGCACCACAAGCACACGGTTGCCGCGACGATTCACCACCGCTGTTTCACGCAGGTGCTTTGCCTTCTTCGGCGCGGCGACCACAGGAATCTCATCGACCCGACCGGCCGCCAAGGCCCCGCAGTCGCGGCCCAGCGGACAACGGCTGCAGAGGGGGCGATCGGGGGTGCAGATCATCGCCCCGAGATCCATCAGCGCCTGGTTGAACACACCGGCGCCGCGGCGCGGCACGAGCGCCTCGGCGATGGTCCAGATCGGCTCGTCACCGGCGCCGCCCACCGGATCACCGTGGTCGGCAACCCGTGCGAGCACCCGTCGGGAGTTCGCCTCGACGATCGGTGCCGGCACGTCGAATGCGATCGATGCAATCGCGCCGGCCGTGTAGCGACCGATCCCGGGAAGCCCGCGCAGCCCTTCGACAGACCGTGGAAACACGCCGCCGTGGTCCGCCACCACCGCCTTGGCGGCGGCATGCAGCTGCCGTGCCCGCCGGTAGTAGCCGAGACCCTCCCAATGCTTGAGCACGTCGGCCTCCCGCGCGGCGGCGAGGTCGTGCACGGTGGGAAACCGTCGCATGAACCGCGCGTAAAAATCTTTGACCCGCTCCACCTGCGTCTGCTGGAGCATCACCTCGCTCACCCACACGCCGTAGGGATCGCGGGATCGCCGCCAGGGCAGATCCCGTCGGGCCCTGGCGTACCATCGACGCAGCCGCTGTCGAAGGCCCATGGGATCGGCGATGGCAACACCTCGATCGCACGCCTTCGCCCGACGTCGCGATTCCTTCTCGGACACCTTCCGTGTGCTCGCCACTTGCATTCCCTGTTTGCCTACGGTCAAACCGACGGCAGTGTATCGACTGGCCACGAACCTCCTGGCCGTGACGCGCACCCCCACCCGCGCCCCCCCACCCGCGCACAGGTGCCACGCCGCAGGGCGGGCCGTGGGTGGATTCAACGCTCCCTGTTCACCGCCATGCCAGCAACCGCCCCCATGAATCGTGCCGCCCGCTGGTGGGACGACCGCCGGGCATGGCCGCTGGCCATGCTCGGGGCGGTGCTCACGATCAGCGGGCTCCTGCATCTCCCCGTGTGGGCCGTGCTCGGTGGACCGTGGGAAGGGCCGGTCACCTGGCGGAAGCCGATCCTGTTTGGCATCTCCGGCGGACTGACGGCGATCTCGCTCGGCTGGGTGTGGGCGATGCTGCCCCGACGGAGCGGCGACGTGATCCTGGCCACGGCGACAGCCTGGGCCCTGTTCGTTGAAGTGCTGCTGATCGATGTGCAGCGGTGGCGCGGTGTCGGCAGTCATTTCAACCGGGAGACACCCCTCGACTCTTTTCTGTTTGACGCGATGGGAGGACTGATCGTGGCCGTCACGCTCGTCATCGCCGATCTCTTCCGGCGACTGGTCGTCTCGAAGCCAACCGTCACCCGCGACATGCTGCTCGCGGCACGGGCCGGCATGGGGCTTCTGCTCGTGTCGTGCCTGCTCGGCATCTGGGTGGGTATGCACGGAGAGACGAGGGTCGAACAAGGCCTCGATCCGACACGGCTGGGGGCGGCCGGTGTGCCAAAGTTTCCCCATGGTGTCGTGATTCACGCCATCCAATGGCTGCCGGCGCTCGCGTGGGCGGCCCGCCGGAGCGGCGTCACCGAGGGCGTCCGCTGGAGGCTCGTGGCACTGGCCTCGGCGGGCTCGACGGGATTCCTCATCTATGCGATGACGCAGACCATGCTCGGCCGGTCGCGGTTTGACGTGGTGCCGGCGACGTCTGCGATGCTCGCCATGACCCTGGCCTGCTTCGCGATTCCGGTTGCCATCACGGCGTGGACCTGGGTGAGCCGCCGTCGGTCGCCACCGCCCCGCGCAGGATGAGCCGTGTGATGATGTGCAGAAGAAATCCCACGGGTCCCAGCAGGAACGTGAGCAGCAGCGAGAGCGAGCGCAGGGGCCAGGGAACGCCCAACCGCACGGCATCGCGGGCGATCCACGACCCCACGACCATGTCGAAGACGAGGTAGTGAGTCCAGGCGGCCGCAAACACCCAGTCGTCGGAGAACGCCGCCTTGAGCCCGCCGAGTGTGGAGAGATCCCCTGGGGGCGGGCCACCCATCGCCAGCTTCCAGCCAATCACGGCGGCATAGCCACACGCCAGAGCGGCCGGCACCACGATGCCACAGAGCACCTTGGCCACGACTGGCCGCGACGGCAGGAGCACCAGCAGGATCCACGCCAGCAGCGCGATGCTGTTGGTCGTCGCGAAGAAGGTCTCGGCCACGGTGTCGCCTTTCAGTGGAGCACGATGCTCAGCGGCTCGCCGGCCACCAGACGGACCGGCTCGTTGAACGTGATTTCAAGACGCGAACTGGTCGTCACGGCACGGGCCGGCCGCGTCGTGCCGGCATGGGTCACGCTCACCTCGTTCGTCGCTGGCAGCGTGGGCGACAGGCACAGGGTTCGCAGCAAAACCTCCCCCCATTTCACGCTCAGGCCGATGGTCGCCGTGGCGTCGGCCACCCTCTGCTCGAAGGTGCCCCATCCTCCCGCGGCGGTAAACGCCGCGCGGAAGTTCTTGGGCTCAAGCCGCGGGATGAACGTGAGGCGCCCTTTCGGTCCGTGGCAGTTGAACCCGCAGACGGCCTGAAACACCCCATAGCTGGCCATCGCCCGGGCATAGTGGTCGGAGCATTCGATTTCGTTGTAGGGGTTGCGCATCTGGGCGTCGTAGCGGTCATGAACGGCCCTGCTGATGGCAAGGCCGTGCTGCAGCAGATCCGGCTGATCGTGCCCTTCCCAGATCATGTGCGCGGCAGCCTGGTATTCGAAGCCACTCATGCACTCGTTGAAGTAGCGGTATTGCCAGTGCTTCTGCTTGCCTGGATCAACCGGCTCACGCGGCCACGTGCACATGATCAAGCCCGCGTCACCCGCGCTGGCATACCATCGGCCCTTCGTGAATCGCTCACGAAACGGACCCACATCGGGCACGAAGTTGTATCGCCACAAGGAGCGCAACGCGGTGAGCTGCTTCTCGCGATCGAAGAGTTCGCCGAGATCGGTCCAATGCGCCCACGTCTGGCCGATCATCTGATCGATGTAACAGCCGGTTCCAACGCCGATCGCGGTGAGGTGCTTCTCATCCTCGATCTGATGGAAGTATTCGCCGTTGAACAGCGCGAGCATGCTCTGTCGTCCGGCGTCGGCGACCGCCCTGCACCTGCCCGCCAGCGTGTCGTCTCCCATTTCATGGGCCATCTGCTCGCCGGCTCGCATCGCCGCGATGTGCAACGAACTGGTGAAGCTGATCCGGCCGTACCACGCTGCGTCGAGCGTGTTGGGCTGGGCCCCTTCGAGGATGCCATCGCCGTCGGCATCACGGGTGAAGAGGAACTCGATGGCCTTCTTCACGTTCGGCCAGAGCTCCCGCAAAAACCCGTCGTCGGCCGACATTTGATGGTCGCGGTACACACCGAGAAGACGCCCGCAGTGGCCATCGTCGGCGTGATTCGAGCCCTTGGTGGCATAGGTGCGATGGCTGATGGCGCCGTCGGCATGCTGTCCGATGCCAAAGTCGACACGCTGCCGCACGAGGCGCTCGATCTGCGGGAAGAGCCGGCCGGGCGATTGGGCATAGTGCCACACATGTGTGCACGTACCCGGGCAGCAGTTGACGCCCTCCCAGCCGTAAAACCGCCCATCCCGAAACAGGTAGCACACGGTCGTGGCCAGCGTCGACGCGGTGGCCATGGTGCGATCGAGCAGCCAGTAGGGGAGCGTGGAGTCGTACCACGTGTCGACCCATAATCGCGTCTGTCGGAAGAGCGACTCACTGGCTGCGGCGACGTGGTCTGCCACGGCGGTCGCGTCGGCGAAGCGTTTGGCGTACGAACGGCCAACGCTGCCCATCTGCCCGAGACGCAGGTTGGGGAAGTGCCACGCCACGATGAAGGTGATCGTCTTCGATTCCCCCGGCGCGAGCTCGACGGATTTGCCGAGGGTGCCAATCAGCGGTCGGCCGGATGGCTGGCTCGCCTCGTTGGGGCCCTCCTCGTGCAGCGAGTCCTGTTTCGCCGAGGCGTTGCCGCAGTCTGCACCGCCGACCGCAGCCAGGGCGAAGGTGCCGTAGTCGTGCCGCTGGGCGAGCGGCTCAGGGTTTGGCGTGGCCGCAGCAGCCGACGGGTCGACGCTCGAGCTTGCCGAGTCATCGGCCGGTTTTTCGGCCGTGCACTGAAGCACCGTGGCATGGTCGCCGCGGCGGATGGCGTTTCGCCGGATCGTGTCTTCGGGCCGTCCCGTATGGAGGCACACGGGATTATCGACCCAGCCGGTGACCGTTGCCTCGACGGGCACGGACGAGGTGTTGGTGAGGGTGTATCGCATCACCGTCGCCGGGTAGGAGGAATTTTCCATGTCCAGCGGAATAAACGGGCTAAACGCCTCGAGCTGCACGCTCACCGGGCACGCCGCATCTCGGTAGTGAATGATGCCCATGGGGTAGCGACCGTCGAAGGACACCTCGGCAAAGCCTTGGCCGTCGAGGGAACGGGCCTCGGTCGCGCCGTCCACGGCAAGCCGCAGGTTGAATCCGTGGGCAAATGGCTGGGTCAGCTCGAACGGCCTCACATAGGTTGCACCATCGGACCCGCGGCCCATGAAGCCGCGCTCATAGGTCTTGTTGAACACGTCCCACATCCAGAGACGCCCGTCGCCACCCAGATACACAAGACCCGCGCCGATCCCGCCAACGGGCATGCCGATGTGGTTGTGCGCACGCGGATCGGTGTAGGTATCTTTCTTGCCCCGCTCAAACAACGACGCGACCCAGGAGGCGTCGAGCTTCTTGTCGCTCGCGATGGTCGCGAGGTACTCGTTTTCATCACCGAACGGGCCGGCCATCACCGGCCTGCCGGCGGCCACGCCCATGAGCGCGCCGAGCCCCGAGATCCTGATGAAGTCGCGCCGTGGCACGCTCCGGTCGCAGGAACGGTCGTGACACCCACAGTCATCCATCGGAATGCCCGTCATCTGACGCTCCTGGAATGGCGATGCTCGCTCCGCGACCTTCGGCCATGATTCTGATGACATCAGACTTTGACGGGGCACCGCACCAGCCCCGACCTGCCGCGTCGGCGGCCGGTTCACTCGCCCCGGCGATCCGACACCGCCCATCGCACCCACGTTCGATGACCGTGCGTGGCTGGTTTCGGCCGGCCGTCACCCGCGCGACGGCCACCAGGCCGCCTTCCCTGCGCTCGCCACTTGCATTCCCCGTTTTCCTGCGGTCAAACCGACGGCAGTGTATCGACTCGCCACGGAACCTTCCTCCCACCATGACCGACAGCGGACATCACGGCGGACGCGGTAAGAAGCGCGGCGGCGCCAAGGAGAAGCTCGGTGTGGCGAAGCGGGAGTCGGCCGCCGGTGTGGCCTGGGAGCTGGTGCATCCACGGTGCAGCCGTCGACGCCGCGAGGATATCGAGGAGGTCGAGGCGATGGTGGAGGCGGGCGAAACCGAGATCGCCCGCGACGAACTGGTGTGGCTCCTCTCCGAGTGCCCAGACTTTCTCGACGCTCATGTGCAGCTTGGCCTGATCGCCCTCGAGGAGGGTGATCCGAAACTGGCCCGAGGTCACTTTGGCCGGGCCTATGAACTGGCGTTGAAGGCCATCGATGCCGCAGGCCCTGCCAAACCCCTTCCCTACGCGCTCGATGGCAACCAGCCGTTTTTTCAGGCGGCGAAGGGGCTCGTGCATTGCCTCATGGAAATGGGGCGACGTCGATCCGCGACCGAGGTGTGCAGTCGCATCGCCCTGCTCGACTCAACCGATCCGCTTGGGATCCAGCGGATTCTTGGCCGCTGATCTTCTCCGCGGCCCGGTCGGAAGCCGTATCATGGGGCCCTCGCATCGGTCCGGTTCGCGTCATGCCATACCTGGAGAGTTCACGATGACCCGACTTCTCGTGGCTGCACTGTTCGTGGCCCTCTCGATGCTTCACGTCTCACACTCCAGCGCGGCCGACGCGGCAGCCGAAATCATCCGTCTTTGGTCGGGTGATGCTCCTGGAGCCCTCGGCACGGACGACAAGGACATCCCGACCGTGGCCTGGTGGCCGGCCTCGTCAGACAAGGGGCCCACGCCGGCGCTGATCGTCTGCCCCGGCGGTGGCTATGGCGGACTCGCCGACCATGAAGGAACGGACTATGCCCAATGGCTCAACAGCAAAGGCATCTCCGCCTTCGTGCTGCGGTATCGCCTCGGCACCAAGGGCTATCGCCATCCGGTGATGATCGGCGACGTCTCCCGGGCGATTCGGCTCGTTCGCCATGATCATGCCCACTTGGGTGTCGATCCCACACGGGTGGGTGTGATGGGGAGTTCCGCGGGCGGGCATCTTGCCCTGACCTCCTGCATCCATGGAGGGCCTGGTGATGATGCAGCCGCCGATCCGATCGACCGCATGTCGGCCCGTCCGGATATCGGCATCCTCTGCTATCCCGTGGTCAGCATGGTTTCGGGGAAGACCCACGACGGGTCGCGCAAGAATCTGCTCGGCACCGAGCCCGATGAAGACACCGTGCGTCACCTTTCCGGGGAACTGGCCGCCCACAACGGCGTGCCGCCCCTCTTCATCTGGCACACGTGGGAAGACAAGTCGGTGAAGCTCGAACCGATCCTGGAACTCGGCATCCGACTGAAGACGGTGGGCCGCCCCTACGAACTGCATGTGTATGAGAAGGGGCCTCACGGTCTGGGCCTGGGGCAGCGCCCCTATGGCGGCCCTACGCCGCTGCATCCCTGGACGATCGACTGCAGCCGATGGCTCTCGGAACAGGGATGGTGATGCCGATGGCCGACGGCCGTTTCATCTCGCTCGAGGGCATCGACGGCGCCGGGAAGTCGGCGCAGATCGGCAGGCTCGCCGAGTGGCTCCGATCGAAAGGCCACGGCGTCGTCACCTGCCGTGATCCTGGATCGACGCCGGCCGGCGACGCCGTGCGGGCGATCCTCCTCGATCGTCACGATCTCCATCTCGCGGCAACCTCGGAGATGTTTCTCTACATGGCGGCGAGGGCGCAGCTCGTTGCCGAGGTGGTTGGGCCCGCGGTGGCACGGGGCGATTGGGTGGTGTCGGACCGCTACCTGCTCTCCAACATCGTCTACCAAGGGTATGGCGTCGGACTCGCCCCCGACACGATCCGCTCCGTTGGCCACACGGCCACCGGCGGGCTCATGCCCGATCTCGTGCTCGTGCTCGATGTCGATCTCGAAACGAGTGCGCGGCGGCTCGCTCGTCCACTCGACAAGCTCGAAAGCCGGGGCGACGACTTCCGTCGACGGCTCCGCGAGGGCTACCTCACAGAGGCGGCCCGCGACGCCAACCGGGTGGTCGTGATCGACGCCACGGCCGACATCGACGACGTTACCAACCGCATCCGCGAGGCCGTCACGGCCCGGTTCCCTCACCTCGCCTGAGGATCTCGACCATGGCATGGCAGGGCATCGAAGGGCACGACGCGATCGCGACGCACTTCGCCGCCGCGCACGCCCGTGGTCGGATCGGCGGATCGTATCTGTTCGTGGGCCCATCCGGAGTGGGCAAGACGGCCTTCGCGATGGCCCTGGCCAAGTCGCTCGTCTGCGAGCGTCCGCAGCCAGGCTTCACCGCCTGCGGTGCCTGCGCCTCCTGCGTGCAGGCCGATGCCGACAGCCACCCCGACATCGACGTGGTTCGCAAGCCCGACGACAAGTCGACGATCCCGCTCGAACTGTTCATCGGCGACGACGCCCATCGCATGCGGGAAGGGCTGTGCTGGCGCATCCTCCTCAAGCCCGCGGTCGCACCGCGCAAGGTGGCCGTGATTCTCGATGCCGACTTCTTTTCCGAAGAGGCTGCCAACTGCCTGCTGAAAACCCTCGAGGAGCCACCCGACGGCGCCGCGATCATCCTCGTGGGCACGTCACTCGAGCGGCAGCTCCCCACGATCCGCTCGCGGTGTCAGGTGATTCGCTTCAGCCCACTGGCCGATGACGCCGTGGCCCGCATCCTCCAGCGCGAAGCATCGACAGGCGGAGGCGCCGTCGATGCCGCGGCGATCGAACGAGCCGCCCGCGCGGCAGAAGGCAGCCTCACCCGCGCCCGACTTCTGCTCGACGCCGACACCAACGCTTTCCGCAGTCGCTTGCTGGAACTGCTGGCGACCCGACCCCTGCGAGGTGTCGAGGTGTCGCGCGAGACGACCGCGTTTGTCGATGCGGCGGGCAAGGAAGCTCCCCCCCGCCGAGCGCGGCTCCGGACCGTGATGGAGACGGCGCTCGAGGTGTTTCGTGAAGCGGCTCGGCAGGCGGCGGGCCTTCCGGCCACGGAGCCGTCGTGCGCACAGGCCGCCACCGCATGGAGCGGCCATGCCGATGCTGCAACGGCCGCCATTGAACACACGCTCGACGCCCTCGACGCCATCGACCGCAACGCCAACCTCGGCGTGCTCGTCGACGCCTGGACGGCGATCCTCGAAGAGCCCCGCCTCGCCTCGCGTCGGTAACGAGACGCGGGGCTTTGATGGAACGACCACGCCACGCGGTGCTCGCCGTCGGTCCCACGGCTCACGCCGTTGGGCTTGGACGGAACGCGAACGCCACGCCACGCGAGTTGATGAGCGAGGGGGTGCCCACGCCCCGCAAGCCGGCGTCACTGCCGAGCGAGAGCCAGGATGGCGGAGCGAAGGCAGGGCCGAGCGAGCCCGAGGGCACGGATGCCCGAAGCGAGCGTCCGGCGGCGGGGTGTGGGTAACCCCGAAGCGCGCTCCGTCAGTTGGATGAGCGAGGGGGTGCCCATGCCCCGAGCGGCCCAAACCGCACTCCCCACAATGCGCAGCTTGCCTCGCCTTCGGCAGTGGCTTCAAAAAACAGCCTCGGCGGATGACCGCATCGATTTTTTCATGCCTGCGTGTCGATCCAACGGCAGGGGTTGTACGGGCGGAGTCCGGCCCCACCCACTGGCAGGCGCACGGCAATCGATCATGGCGAGAAGGCAGGCAACCGCCCCCGGGCGCGGAGGCTTCGTCATCGTGTCCGCATTCGTTGCGGGACTCGCATGCACGTTCGTGAACTTCGGGACCTCGTTCTGGGATCCGCCCCCGGAATCAACCTTCCAGGTTGACGACCAGATCAACGATGTGCCGGTCGAGGCGGAATGCCCGCCCATCGCGGTAGAAGATCACCTTCCTGCCGCCGCCGCGATGCTCGCTGCCAAGCCGGCCGTCCCTCCGATGGCATCACCCGAGCGCCTGGCGCTTGCCGACACCGCCACGCCCATCGCCGCCGCGATCGTGGCCCAGGCGGTGCCAGCATCGGTGCGCAAGGATGTCGCAGAACCGCAACCACCCGTTCCCCAGCCGACCGTCACGGCCGCTCCACTGCTTCCGCCGCCGCAGCCCCAGCCCGCCGGCCCCGTGCACGAGGACGATGCCATCTCGCCGCCGCTCCCGCCCGACTCTCCCGCGCTTCGAGCGCTCGTCACCCGCATCCAGCCGGTGGAAACGCTTCCGCCGCCCCCCCCACGACGCGAGGCGATCGCCGAGCCCCCCACGGCGCCGGCACCGCTCCCCGAGGCCTCGTGGAGTGACCCCGACAGCGTCAACTGGACCGAGTCGCCCCGGGCAACGCCCAAGGAGGCGGCAGCTCCGCGACCAGGCGGCAAGCTGATGTCGCGGCTCGCCGATCGACGAACCGAACCAGCCGGCCCCGTGGCCGGCCGCATCATTGACCGGGTCCGTGATCGCCTGGCCCAACGCACCGACGACGATCCCGCCCCGGAAGTGACCGAGCCGATCCACGCCGACGTGGCCTCCGACGCCACGAGCTGGCCCGACGCGGGATCGCTTCGCACCCAGTTGGATCGACTTGCCAACGACTCCAACGCCGCCGCCTCGACCTGGGCCTCGCAAACGCTCGCCTCGCTGGCGGCGGTGGCGGCCACAGGCGGTCCCGAAGACATCGCCTGCGAATCCGCTCTGCTCGGCCTCGGCGACGCGGTCACTGCCGGCATGACCGCCGCGGATGGCATCGACTCGATATCCACAGCGTCGCTGGTTCGCCGAGGGGCGCTCGCCGTGGCTCGCCGAGTGTCGGTGTGGCGCGCCGCCACCACGCTGTGCGAAGGCATCGCCGCCACCGAAGCGAATGACACCGAGGCATCCGCCGTGGCGTCCGACGCGACGGATCGCGTGGCGCGGCTCCTCGACTCGCTCGAACTCTTCGAGTCGTCGTGGGCGACGAGCGATGCCGGCCGGGTGCGTGAGGCCCTCGACGCCGTCACGGCCCTCTCCTATCCGGCGGTTCAGGGCCTCGATCGTGCCGTTCATGATCATTACCTGTCGCCCAACGTTCGCATCTCGTTCAGCGAACGGTTCGTCGAGAGCCTTCTGCCGGAAACAAGCGTCACCACGAGCCCGCTGCACGACTACGTGCTCGGCAAGAAGGTTCGCGGCACGAAGACGGTCGAGCAGTCGACGGGCGTCCGGTTTTCGCCCCACCCCTCCGAAATCCGGCTCGATCTGCTCGTCACCGGCGAGGTGACCTCGCGAACCGTCACCGACGCCGGAGCCGTGGCCATCCACTCCCGGGGCGTGTCGACGTTCACGGTGGCCAAGCCGATCCAGGTTTCGGCCGGCGGGCTCACGCTCGGAGCCGCGCGCGGCACCGCCTCCAATCGGTCGCAACTCGCCGGCATCGAGACCGATTTCGATGGCGTGCCCTTGATGGGCTCGCTGGTTCGAAACATCGCCCGATCCCAGCACGACGAACATCTCGAACAGGCCAATCGCGAGGTGATCTCGAAGATCGTGGGCCGCGCCTGCCGCGAGGTCGACCAGCAGACGGAGCCCACGCTCAACGCCGCCGTGGCGAAGATTCACGATCGATTCTGGGCTCCGCTCGAGCACCTCGGCCTCGCACCAACCGCGGTCGCCCTGGAAACAACCGAAGCCGCCGCCACCGCGCGGCTGCGACTCGCCGCCGACACGCAGCTCGCGGCACACACCCCGAGGCCTCGGGCCCCTGAGGGGTCGCTCTTCAGCATGCAAGTTCACGAATCAACGCTCAACAACGCCTGCGACCGATTCGGCCTCGCCGGACAGAAGATGACGCTCGAGGAACTGAACCACACGATCTGCACCAAGGTGGGCCTGCCACCGAGCGTGCCCGACGATCTCCCAGAAGGGGTCGAGGTGACGTTCTCGCACAGCGACCCGATGCAGGTCGCGTGTCGTGACGGACTCGTGCATGTGCGCATCGCCCTCGATGCCCTGGAAAGCGGCCGGCGCAGCAACTGGTACGACATCGTCGCCCACGTCGCCTACCGGCCCAGCATCTCTGGAATGCAGGTGGTGCTCGAACGGGAGGGACCGGTGCAGCTCAGCGGGCCGGGCCACAAGGGGCGGATGGAGTTTGGCCTGCGGACGATCTTCGGAAAGATCTTTCCCAAGGAGCGGCCCGTGCCGCTCGTTCCCCAGAAGGTGATCGCCAACCAGCGGCTTGCCGGCGTGCGGGCGGTGCAGGCGGTGAGTGCCGATGGATGGTTCGCCATGGCGCTCGCCCCATCAAGCCACACCGCCGCCACGAAAACCTCACCGACCGCGGCCCTGCCGAAGCCCGCCAGCACGAAGAAGATCACCCGCTGACCTCCTGGGGATCGACCGGGGCGGCCCGCTACAATGCGGCCTTCCCTCCCGCCCTCCGGAGCCCCGCCCATGTCCGCCGCGACCGCCTTCCGCACCGAAACCGACAGCATGGGGGAGGTGCAGGTTCCCGCCGATCGCTACTGGGGAGCCCAGACCGAACGCTCCCGCGACAACTTCAAGATCGGCGTCGATCGCTTTCAGTGGGGGCGGGCCGTCAAGAAGAGCCTCGGCATCCTCAAGAAGTGCGCGGCGATCGCCAACGGCGAACTGGGGCAACTGCCGGCCGATACGGTGAAGCTCATCGTGCAGGCCGCCGACGAGGTGATCGCCGGAAAGCTCGACGATCACTTTCCGCTGGTGGTCTTTCAAACCGGCAGCGGCACGCAATCGAACATGAACGCCAACGAGGTGATCTCGAATCGCGCGATCGAGATCGCCGGTGGCGTGATGGGGTCCAAGAAGCCAGTGCACCCCAATGACGATGTCAACCGCGGCCAGTCGTCAAACGACACCTTTCCGACGGCGATGCACATCGCGGCCGTGGAGGTGATCCACGACCGACTGCTGCCGGCAGTGCGGCAACTCCGCGACGTCTTCCTCCGGCTGGAGAAGCAGCACGTCGACCTCGTCAAGATCGGCCGAACGCACCTCCAAGACGCCACGCCGATCACCCTCGGCCAGGAGATCTCGAGCTGGCGGGCGCAGCTCGACGACAGGCTTGCCGGGATCGAACGGGCCCTGCCGGGGCTCTACGAACTGGCCATCGGCGGCACGGCCGTAGGCACCGGGCTCAATGCCCACCCGCGGTTTGGCGATGTGGCAGCCAGCCACATTGCCACGGAGACCGGCCATCCGTTCGTGTCGGCCCCCAACAAGTTTGCGGCACTCGCCGCGCACGATGCCCTCGTGGAGGTGAGTGCGGCCGAGCGCGGTCTGGCGATGGCGCTGCTCAAGATCGCCAACGACATCCGCTGGCTGGCCAGCGGCCCGCGATGCGGGATCGGTGAGATCTCGATCCCGGAAAACGAGCCGGGCAGTTCCATCATGCCGGGCAAGGTGAATCCGACGCAGTGCGAAGCGATGACGATGGTCTGCGCGCAGGTTTTCGGCAACGACGCCGCCGTGGCATTTGCCGGAAGTCAGGGCAACTTTCAGCTCAACGTCTACAAGCCGGTGATGATCCACAACGTGCTCGAAAGCGCCGACCTCATCGCCGATGCCTGCGACTCGATGCGGATCCACTGCGCCACGGGAATCGAGCCGAATCTCGCCCGGATCAAGCATCACCTCGACGATTCCCTGATGCTGGTGACCGCGCTCAACACGCACATCGGCTACGAGAAGGCGGCCAAGATCGCCAAGAAGGCCCACGTCGAAGGAACGAGCCTCAAGGAGGCGGCCGTCTCGCTCGGCTACGTCACGCCCGAACAATACGATCAGTGGGTCGTGCCGGTGGAGATGACCCGGCCGCTGCAGGCCTGACACTTCGCGGTGGCGGGGCGCGACGCGTCCCCGCCACCGCGGGTGTTGTCAGATGGCGGACGCGGCGGTCTCACCCGTGCGAATGCGCACCACCTCGGCGAGGTTGGTCACGAAGATCTTGCCGTCGCCAACCTGACCGGTGCGGGCGGTGGTCATGATCTTGCTGATGACGGCCTGGGCCTCGTCATCCCCGACCACGACCTCGATCTTCACCTTGGGAAGGAAGTCGACGGAGTATTCGGCACCTCGGTAGGTTTCCGTGTGCCCCTTCTGCCGGCCAAAGCCGCGAACTTCGGTCACCGTCATGCCCTTCACGCCGAGCGCGTTGAGGGCGTCTTTGACCTCCTCCAGCTTGAAGTGCCGGATGATCGCTTCGATCTTCTTCATGATGCTCTCCTGAGATGGCCGCCAGACGACGGCGTAACGATCGATCGAGCCGATCGCACCGACCGACTCCCGCCATCATCACTTCCCTGCACGGGGCGTGCCAAAAGGCAACGGTTATTTCCCGGGGAATTCCACATCCTGGCGGCGTTCGTGCGTCGCGCGGGCGCGACGGACAGCCCGAATCTGTCACATTCGCGCGACGCCGGAGGCTGGGCCGTGTGGCCCCGACGATCGCCGCGGTACAACAAGATGCTCGTCCGGCGACACTTCTCGATGACCCAGGGGGAATGCGATGACGATCACCGCTGAGCGGCTGCGGGACGCCATGCTTGTGGCGTGCCTTTCGGCTGTGTCGCTCACACTTCGTGCCGCAGAGCAGGCCAACTACGACGAAACGGCCGTGCGGAGCTACACACTGCCTGATGTGCTCGCCGACCCCAACGGCCATCCGGTGACCACCGCCGAGGCGTGGCGAACGACGGCGAGGCCGCATCAGTTCGCGCTGCTCGAACAATCCGTCTATGGTCGACGGCTGCCCGCCGTTCCCGTGCACGTGGTCGGTGACGTCGATCGTGCCACCGTGACGCTGGATGGCCTTGAAGCCACTCGGCTCCAGGCACGGCTTCGGCTCGGTGAGGCGGCCAATGCCGTCACGACCGATGTGCTCCTCTACCTGCCGTCCACCGGCAAACCGGCCCCCGTCTTTCTCCATCTCAACTTCCTCGGCAATCAGGCGGAGCATCCGGATGCCGCGATCCGTCTCTGTGAAGCCTGGCTGCCCGACAACCCGAAGCTCGGGGTCGTCGACCATCGCGCCACCGAGGCCTCGCGGGCAACCCGTGCCTACCGCTGGCCTGTCGAACAGCTCGTGCGTCGTGGCTACGGCATGGCCACGGCCTGCTATGGCGACGTGTTTCCCGATCGTGCCGACGGCCGTGCGGCGAGCGCGCTGGTATCGCTGGGAAGACCCGTGGAGGGCGAGCTTCCGAGCGACGAGCCGGGCGCGATTGCGACGTGGGCCTGGCAACTCTCTCGGATTCTCGACTGGCTGATCACGCTCCCGGATGTCGACGCCTCGAAGGTGATCGTCGTCGGCCATTCACGGAATGGGAAGGCAGCGGTGTGGGCGGGCGCCTGCGACGAGCGATTTGCGATGGTCGTCTCCAACGAATCGGGCTGCGGCGGGGCCGCCCTCGAGCGACGAAACTACGGCGAGACGGTCGAGGCGATCACCCGTCGTTTTCCCCACTGGTTCTGCCCGGCCTTTGCCACCTACGCCGACAAGGAAACTGACCTGCCGGTCGACTCGCATGTGACCCTCGCCATGGTCGCCCCGCGGCCGCTGTACGTGGCCAGCGCCCTCGGGGATCGCTGGGCCGATCCCCGAGGAGAGTTCCTCGCGGCGGTGGCCGCAGGACCGGTCTGGGGGCTCTTTGGTCTGGAGGGGCTCGGCACGGATGCATGGCCGCCGGTCGACACGCCGGTGGGCCGGACGATCGGCTATCACGTGCGGACGGGAAAGCACGACCTGATCGAATACGACTGGATGCAGTTCGCCGACTTCGCCGATCGCACGCTGCGAGGAGGGCATCACGCGCGGGACGCGGCGGCGTTTCGGCCGGTGCAGGCGCCGCTGCCCGTGAAGCCCCCGCCGGGTGCGATCGTGCTCTTCGGCGATGGCACCGAGTCAGAGCCACCACGGTTCACGGCGATGGATGGCGGCCCGATGAACTGGACGGTCGAGGATGGCGCGCTCGTGGTGGGCGTCTCCAAGGGCCATGCCAATCATATCGTGTCGGCACCCGTGTTTCAGGACGCCGACATCCATGTGGAGTTCATGACGTCTCCGAAGGCTGACGGGAACAGCGGCATCTACATCCACGGCCACTTCGAGATGCAGATCTGCGACTCCGCCGACGTCAAGGAGCCCACGGAGAAAGACGAGGGGGCGCTCTACGGCTTCGGCAAGCCGCTCGTGAACGCCGCTCGGCCGACGGGTGAGTGGCAGGTGTATGACATTCGCTACGTCGCCCCGCGACGTGGAGACGATGGCGCGGTGAACGTGCCGGGCCGCATCACGGCCTGGCTCAACGGCCAGCTCGTGCAGGATGCCATCGAGTTCACCGAGCCACGGTCGGTGTACATCCCCTACAAGCGCGGCGTCACACCATACCTGCGGACCATCGAGGCGACCCAGCGGCGTACGGGCCGAGGTCCGTTTTTCCTTCAGGACCACGGCAGCCCGACCCGGTATCGCAACATCTGGATCGTGCCCCACGACACCCCGCGTGACCGCTGACGCGCCGGGCGACGAGGCACGAGCACGTCCGATCGCATCCCACAGGGACTTCGCGTCCTTCGGTATCACCCGTTTGTGGTTTGTTGCCACCCGCAGCCACCGCTACATTCAGCCGCGATCCGCCAGTCGCTTCCAAGGGAGCCTGCCGTGCCCGTCCTTCCCACTCGCCGAGCGTTTCTCACGGCATCGTCCACGGTCGCCGCAGCGACGGTGGCGGCGCCCTACATCATCACGTCGAAGGCGCTCGGCGATGGGGTGACGCCGCCGGCGAGCGATCGGATCGTGATGGGGGGCATCGGCCTCGGCAACCAGGGCTCGAGCGATCAAGGCAGGTTTCTCAAGCATCCGGATGTGCAGTATGTCGCCGTGAGCGACGTGCGAACGACGTGGCGGGAGTCGGCGCGGGATCGGGTCGACGCCGCCTATGGCTCGAAGGGGTGCGCGGCCTACCTCGACTTCCGTGATCTGCTCGCCCGCGATGACATCGACGCCGTCCACATCGCCACCCCGGATCACTGGCACGCCATCATGACGATCGCCGCCTGCCGGGCCGGCAAAGATATCTACCTGCAGAAGCCCGAAACCCTCACGCTTCGGGAAGGGCCGCTGATGCTCGAGGCGGCACGGCGCTACGGCCGCGTGGTGTCGGGTGGCAGCCAGCGGGTCTTGGAAGACTATCGCGACATCGTCGATCCCTGCTGGTCGGGCGAACTTGGCCGCATCACGTCGATCGACATCGATGCCGGGGCGTCGTCGATGCCGTGCTACCTGCCGGCGATGGACGCACCGGCCGACATCGACTGGGATCTCTGGCTCGGCCCCGCGCCGTGGGAGCCCTACAACCCCGGCCGCTGCGACGGCAACTTCGGCACGGCCGGCAACAGCTGGCGATCATACATCGACTATTCCGGAGGCCGACTCACCGACTGGGGCGCGCATAACTTCGGCGGGCTCGTCTTCGCGGCGGGTCTTCTCGATCACCAGCCATCAAGCGTGGTCTGGCATCCCGCCGACGGATCGCATGCCGCCTACGCCACGCTCGTCTACCCCAACGGCGTCGAGGTGCACTGCGACCGGCCCGAGGCCCTTCGGCCATCCGGGACCGCTGCCACCGTCTCCCATGGCCGCGGGATCACGATCCGTGGCGACGGGCAGGCCGCGGCACCGCGCTCCGTTCCCTCCTACCGTGGCCGGGACGGCATCTACGGTGACTTCATCGAGTGCGTGAAAACCCGCCAGCGTCCGTTTCGAGACCTCGAAGGCGCGATCAACACCCTGACGGCCCCGCACATGCTCGGCCTGGTTCGGCGGCTCGAACGGTCGCTCGAATGGGATCGCGCGACGCAGCAGTTCGTGAACGACGACGAAGCCAACCGCCTCCTCGACCGGGCCCGCCGCGAGCCCTGGATGCTCTGATCGCCCAAGAGGCCCATCATGCCATTCGATCCGAAAACCCTCGACTCTTCGATGAAGGCGTTGGCCGCCTACGACTGGAGCGGCGATGCCGCGCCGCTCGGGGCGATCGACGCCGCGGTGGTGGCGGCTCACGACGATGCGCAGCTCGCGGCCGACCTTGAAGGCCGCCTTGCCGCGATGGTCGCGAGCGACGCTTCACGTGCCGCCAAGGAATACGCCTGCCGAAAGCTGGCCATGATCGGCACGACGGTGTCGGTGCCCGCGCTGGCCGCACGGCTGGGTGACGCTGACGACTCACACATGGCGAGGTTCGCCCTCGAGCGAATGCAGATCCCGGAGGCGGCCGAGGCCCTGCGACAGGCGGTGGATTCCCTCACCGGCGACCTTCGGATCGGCATGCTGTCGTCGCTTGCGGCGCGTCGCGATACCGCGAGCGTTGCGCGGTGCGCCGCACTCCTCGCCGCCGACGCGAAGACGGCCGTGGCCGCCGCCGGTGCCCTCGGCCGGATCGCCACCCCCGAAGCGGCCAAGGCCCTCGCGACGGCACACGTGGCCTCTGGGCCGGTGGCCGAGGCGATCGTCGACGCCCGGATCGCCTGCGCCGACGCGTTCCTGGCCCGCGGAGCCCGCGACGAGGCGCGGACGATCTTCGAAGCGATCGCAGCCGAGGCGGGCGAGGCGCCCGCGACGAGGCGGGCACGGGCGGTTCGCATCGCCGCCCGCAGTGGCATCCTCGCCGCGCTCGACGACACCGCCTCCCGTTGACCTGGTTTCGCATCCCTCTGTCTTGACGAGTTGATCGCCATGCCACGTTTTTGCACCCTCCTCCGTGCCGGGCTCGTCGTCGCCCACGTGATCACGCTCGTCGGCGCGACGCCGGATGCCCGGGCTGACGCAGCCCCCTCCACGGCGACCCGGCAGGCTGCCGATGAGGTGCTTCGCCTGATCGCCTCTGGCGATGACGACATGCAGGGTGTCGCGCTCGACCGGGTGCGTCATGGACTCGCCGGCGAATGGTTCACCGACATGGCGTGCACCGCCCTCCCCACACTCAACCCAGCGCGGCAGGCCCCCCTTGTGCTCGCCCTGGCCGACCGCGGCGATCCGCGGGCGTTGCCCGCCGCAGTCACCCTGCTGACGTCGTCGAAAGACGCCGCCTCACGCACGGCGGCGGTAGAGCTGCTCGGACGGCTCGGCCGACCCGAGCACGTCGCGACCCTCATCGCGTCGCTCAGGGCTGGGGGCCCCGAGGGTGACGCCGCACGCCGCGGCCTCACGCTCCTCGGAGGCGCTGAGGTCTCCGCCGCCATTCGGAACGCAACCCCGAACGAAGCCCCTCCGATCCGCTCGATCCTGATCGATGTGCTGGCCGACCGACACGACCGTTCGGCGATGCCGCTCTACGTGGCGTCGGCCGACGGCGATCCCGCGGTGCGTTCGGCCGGCATGCGGGCCCTGGCTCGCTACGGCGGCCCTGCCGAACTCGATGTGATGATCCGATCGCTCCTGCAGGCTTCCGGCGACGATCGCAAGGAGGCCGAGAAGGCGATCGTGGCCGTCTGCACGACCGGGCCCCAGGCCCGCAGCGCGATCAACGCGCTCATCAAGGGCTACACCGCAGCCGACGGGAAAACCCGGCAGTCGCTCCTTCCAACGCTGGCCCGCATCGGTGGGCCAAAGGTGATGTCGATCGTCGATGCCATGATCGCCGATCCCGTCACGCGACGACGCGGGCTCGAGGCGCTGGCTCGATGGCCCGACGCCACGGTCCGAAACAGGCTTCTCGAACTCTATGCCTCGGCCACGGATGAGGCCGAGAAGGAACTCCTCCTGTCGGCCCTGATCAGGATCGCCCCGCTTCCTGACAACAAGCTCAAAGACCCGGAGAAGCTCGACCTGCTCACCAAGACGATGGCCCTCTGCACCCGCACGGCAGACAAGGCCCGGGTGCTCGAGCGGGCCAATGCGATTCGCACGATCGAGACCTTCCGCTTCGTGGTGCCCTATCTCGACGATCCAGAACTGGCCGAATCGGCCTGTCGCAGCGTGGTGGAACTCGCCCACCACCAGCGGCTGCGCGACGGCCACAAGGACGAGTTCACCAAGGCGCTCGACAAGGTGCTCGTGACGACGAAAAACCCCGAACTCCTGGAACGTGCCGCCCGCTACAAGGCCGGCCGCACCTGGGACCGCAGCCAGAAGAACTGACGAGTCGATCGGGCTCGTCGGGCCGTGAGGGAGCGCGTCGCTCCACGAAGCATCGCCGCCTCACGGCTTGCGAAACTGGGCACCATCGAGGCCGTGGCCCTTCATGAGCCGGTAGAGGGTGCCACGGGGCAGTTTCGCCTCCCGGGCCGCCGCCGACACGTCACCCGCGTGCCGCGACAGGAGGTCGGTGAGAAACTGTCGCTCAAACCTGGCGACGTGTTCGGCCCGCTGCTCAAAAAAGCCTCCGCCAGCCTCGCCCCCTGCCACACGGCCGGCCGACGCCACGATCTCATCCGGCAGGTCGTCGATACCGGCCATGGGCGACCGCGTCATCGCCACCGCCCGCCGCACGACGTTTTGCAACTCACGCACATTGCCCGGCCACGGGTATCCCTTGAGCACCTGATAGACGTCGGTCGACAAGCCTCCGACCGATCGCCCCATCTCGTGGGCCGCCTTGTTGGCGAAGTGTTCGGCCAACAATCCAACATCGTCGCCGCGGGCGCGGAGCGGCGGCAGATCGATCCGAACGACGTTGATCCGGTAGAAGAGATCGCGGCGAAACTCCCCTCGCGCCACCATCTGATCGATGTCCCGCGACGTGGCGGCCACCACGCGAACGTCGACCGGATTCTCGAGTCTCGCTCCGACGCGACGCACGCGACGTTCCTGCAACACCCGCAGAAGCTTGGCCTGGAGGGGCAGCGGGAGTTCGCCCACCTCGTCGAGAAAGAGCGTGCCGCCATCGGCGAACTCGACGAGCCCCATCCGACGAGCCTCCGCGCCCGTGAACGCGCCTCGCTCATGGCCAAACAGTTCGCTCTCGATGAGGGCGTCGGGGATCGCCCCGCAGTCGACCGGCACGAACGGGCCCGTGGCGCGGCGGCTTCGTGTGTGGATGGCTCTCGCGACGAGCTCCTTGCCCGTGCCCGTTTCGCCGGTCACCAGAACATCGACCGAACTCGACGCGATGCGGTCGATGACGGAGTAGACCTTTTGCATCGCGGGGCTCTCGCCAAGAAACTCGGCGAACGAGTAGGGGCGCTCAACGGCCCGTCGTAGCACCTCTTCCGCTGCACGGCGTCGCGACGTTTTGAGGAGCCGTTCGAGGGCGTCTTCCAGATCGTGCTCCACTCGGGCGATGTCGAGGTAGTCGCCGGCACCCGCCTGAAGGCACGCCCGCGCCGTCTCCACGCTCGGCTTCGGGTCGATCACCACCATCGGAAGCTGCGGGTCGGCCTTGTGCACGGCGGCAAAGAGTGTGTCGACGGCTGGTCCAGGCCGGGCCGTGACCACTCCGAGATCCCAGGCATCGCGCGAGATGGTTCCAACGGCTGCGTCGAGCGATGGCTCGATCCGCACTTCGAGCGGCTGGAGCCTGGCCACCAGCCGCGAGTAGGGGAGGGCGGTGCTGCCGGCAGGGTCGATGATGATGATGCGTGGCTGCTGCACGAGTTCGAGCCTTGCTCGCGATTGCGTCGGCCGCCACCGAGCGATGGCGACCAGTATGGTCTCGCGCCTGGAACGCGGCAACCCGCGATCGCCTTTCTCCACGTCCTGGCGCTGGTACATTTTCGAGGTTCAGGTTCATCCTTTTGTTCACGCGATTCTGGAGCGTTTTCCCGCATGTCGATCGACACGTATGCCCCATGTCCCGGTGGCACCGGGAAGAAGATCAAGTTCTGCTGCGCCGACCTCGTTGGCGACCTCGAACAACTCGACCGGCTCGTGGAGGGTGATCAGCTCTCGGCCGCGCTCGACCAGGTGAAGCGGCTTCAGGAAAAGACTCCGGGGCGCGCCTGCCTGATGGCCACCCGCACCAAGCTCGAGTTCGCCTCGAAGCGCTACGCCGATGCCGCCGCCAGCAGCCAGGCATTTCTCGCAGCCTTCCCCGAAAACCCCCTGGCCCTCGGCCACGCCGCCATCAGCGATGCCATCGCCGGCCGGATCCAGGAAGCGGCGGTGTCGTTTGACAAGGCTCGGGAATTTGCCGCCGCCTCGGGCAACGAGGCCGCCGAGGAACTGGTTCGCATCGCCGGCACGCTCGTGCAGGCGGCGGCCCAACTGGGCCATGTTGGATTCGCTCAGGGCATCGTCGACTGGCTCGCCGAGACGGGCCTGGGATCCGAGGATGACCGCCGGCTCCTGGCGTCCATCGTGGCCTCGTCGGGTGTTCCGCCGGCCCTCCGCACGCGGGTGCCACTCGAGTCCACCACCGACGAAGCCCACTGGCATTTCGATTTTTTCACCGCCCTCGGGCATGCCCGTGCGTGGCGGCTCTCGAAGGCGCTCACCGCGTTTCGCAGCCTCAAGGGAGTGGCGGCGGAGTCTCGCGAGCTCTTCACCAACATTGCCGTCGTGTGCGAAATGCTCGCGAAGCCCTTCGAGGCCGCCGAGGCGTGGCTCACCGTGGCTCGGCTTTCGACGACGTCCGCCGACGACGCTGTGGAATCGGTGGGGCGTGCGATGGCCCTGGAAACGGAAGCCGACCCGGACCGTTCCCCCCAGATCCGATTTGCGACCCGCACCGCGGTGCTGTCGATTCCTCCGGGCGAGGAAGGGAGCGTTGCGTTCGACCTCCTCGAAGACAAGCTCCGGCATGACGGCTGCTTCGAGCATGCCGCGTTCGATCGTGGCCAGTGGGTGTCGCGCAACGCCGCGCCCCCCCGATCGGCCTGGAGGGTGTATGACCAGAGCACGCCAGCCAGGCTGCTTGCGACGCTCCTTCTTTTCGGACGACAGACCGACCGCGAACCCGAGGCGATCCTGCAGGGCTTCGGACCGGATGTCGACGATGCGGCGGCGCCCGCCGAGGCGGTGATCGGATGCACGTTCGCCGCGGCCGTGACCGGGGATTCGATGCCCGCCGTCACCCCGACCAACTGGCTTCTGGGAAGCCAGTTTCGGCTCGTGCCTCCGACCACCGCCCAGGCCACGCCGCCGGGCCAGCCCTCGGCGTTCGACACCCTCATGGCGGAGCAGCGACAGGCGCTCTGGAATCGCTTCATCGCCACCTGGCCAGACACACCCCTGCCCGAACTGCTCGGCCAATCGCCCCGAGAGGCGGTCGCCGCCCCCGAGTCAGCCCGGCGTGTGGAAGCGCTGGTGAGGGAAGGCGAGGCGACCTCGCGGCGTGCCGATGCCGCCGCCGCGTGGACCGCCATCCGCTCCCGGATCGGGCTTCCGGCCCCGGTGGCGATCGACGTGTCGAAGCCGCTCGAGGAGGGCCTCCCGCCGATGCGGTGGCACCGCCTCGACATGGCCAGACTCTCGCTGGAGGAACTCCGCGGCATTCTCATCGTGTCGGGCGATGCGGGCTTCGATGCCGCAGCGTCGAAGGCGGCCGAAGCGATGGCCGCCCGTGCCGACGCCACACCGGCCGATCGGTGGGAGGCCCTCGGCATGCTCGAAGCCAAGGCCGAGTCGAGCGTGCGCAAGCTCGAACTCATCGCCGAACTTCGAGGCCTCGCGAAGACGCTCAAGGTCAACGACGGCATGCTCGACATCGCCGAGCTCCGCGCGAGGATGCAGCGTGGCGACGAGGCGGATGTGATGCGGCTGTTCGAACACATTCGCCGTGAGCACTCCCGCGACCAGCAGGTGATCCAGGCATTCGCCGAGGTGCTCATGGAGGCGGGCGTTGATCTCTCGGCGCTCGCCGGGCAGGCGGCGCGGGGTGCCGGCCCCGCGGCCGGGGCGGCCATGCCCTCGGCGCCGGCATCGGAGGCAGGCGGCATCTGGACGCCCGGGGCCTCGGCGGCACCAGCCTCCGGCGGAGAGAAGAAGGTCATCTGGACGCCGGAATGACGTCCCATGCCGTTTTCCGCCTTTGACGACACCGCGATGCGGCGGGCGCTCGAACTGGCCGCCCGCGGATGGGGCTTCGTCGAGCCAAACCCCGCGGTGGGCGCGGTGGTGGCGGTGGGCGACACGATCGTGGGCGAAGGGTGGCACAAGGCCTTCGGTGGCCCCCATGCCGAAGTGCACGCGTTGGCCCATGCGGGCCCACACGCCCGCGGCGCCACGCTCTACGTCACCCTTGAGCCGTGCTGCCATCACGGCAAGACGCCCCCTTGCACCGATGCCATCCTCGCGGCCGGCATCGCACGGGTGGTGGTGGCGGCGGGCGATCCCTTCGCCGAGGTGGCCGGCCGCGGCGTCGCGGCCCTGCGAGCCGCCGGCCTGACGGTCGACATGGGGCTGTGCGAGATCGAGGCGATCCGTCTCACGGCGCCGTTTCGCAAGCTCGTCTCCACGGGCGCTCCCTGGGTGATCGCGAAGTGGGCCACGAGCCTCGATGGCCGATTCACGTCGCCTCCCGGGCAGGACCGTTGGATCTCCTCGCCCGAGTCGCGGGCGATGGTCCATGATCTCCGCAGCCGGGTCGACGCCATCGCCGTCGGCATCGGCACGGCGCTTGCCGACGATCCCTCGCTCACCGTGCGGCTGGCATCAGATGCCGACGGTGGCCCTCGGCGGCCGGTGCGCATCGTGCTCGACTCCTCGGCCCGGCTTCCGCTGTCCAGCACGCTCGTGGCCACGGCCCGCGACGTTCCCGTGCTCGTGGCGGTTGGCCCCGAAGCCGACGCTCACCGGATCGACGCGCTCGAGGCCGCCGGGTGCGAGGTGTGGCGTGGACTCGAGTCCGGCGCGAACGCCCGCCTGCGATCGCTGCTCCACGAACTCGGCCGCCGTCGCCTCACCACGCTACTCATCGAAAGCGGCCCTACGCTTCTGGCATCACTGGCCGCCGGAGACCTCATCGATGAAGTGTGGGCCTTCGAGGCCCCCCGTGTCGTCGGCGGCCCTGACCTCTCGAACACGGCATGGACCGATCTGCTGTCGCGGCTGCACGTGGAGCGCGTGTCGCATCCCGGAGGCGATCGCCTCGTGCGGGGCACGCTTCGTTCACCGATGACGGAAGACTCGTCGGCAGCCTCGTCGCTCACTTCACCGGACGGTCACGAACCACCGTGTGCCAGTGGGTGATGATCGAATCCTCACGGGAGGATGTCTCCGCCACGAAAACCCTGAGCGATCGCATGGCATCCAACACCACCTTCACATGCGCCAGCACCTCTCGGGCCTGCGGGGTTTCATCGTCGCCAACGAGTTCCCTGCCGGGGTCGACGTCGCCTTCGCGTTCCTGCACGCATCCATACCGGGTGAAGTAGGTCACCCACGGCTCGATCGCCTCCAGCATCCCGGCACAATCCACCACTGCGACCGCGGCATGCGGCTCGTCGAAGGAGGCATGCTGGGCGCCGGTTTCCAGCCGTGAATCGAGCAGCATGCGCCCGGCCTGCTTCGGAGTCATCGCCAGCACCGCCGCATGGTCACCGACGGCGATGGTGGGCCGCAGCTGCTCGTCGAGACCGCTGTGGGGCAAGGGCCAGGTGAACACGGCCCCTCCCTCCACCTTGGATCGTTCCGGCTCCGGGATGCGATAGCCCTCCGGGATCGACTCGGGGTTCATGCGACGCAGCGCGTCGGTCAGATCGTCGCCGAGCACGAACAGATCGCTGAGCCCTTCACGGAAAAGCTTGGGGTCGTTGATCCCGATGACGAACGCCGGCTCCACCAGCGGAAGCGGGTCGGACGACGCCGGCAGCTGCTTCTGCACCCGCTTCGTGCGATTCTTCGCGTCGAGCACGAACCCGACCTGGCCATCGCCGACCGCCGGACCAAACTTGTCGCGGAGCACGCCCACGAGTCGCTCGCCGAGCGGCGCGATGTTGTCGGCAAAGGCGTCGAACCGCTCACGGTCTTCGTCGGTGAGCTCTGGACGGGCATGCGTCTGCACCAGGCCCCAGGCACGGTGCATGAGGTCGACCGCGGTCGTGAAGCCAGAGGCGTCTTGCTTCAACCGCGACACGAACGCCAGCAGCGGAGCGCCGCCAACGTGGCCGAGCAGATCCAGCCGTTTGGCCCCATCGAGCGGCTGGTTTTTCATCCACGTCCACGAATACCCTTCGTAGCCCTGGTCGGTCAGAAACGCGTAGCCCATCATCGGACCCACCACGGGAAGCCGTCGCGTCCATTCCTCGACGGCCTTTTCGGCCAGACTGCGGATGTCGCGCTGTGCCTCGGGCGTGACCGAGTCGCCCAACTGGTCGATGGCCGTCAGGAGTGTCTGCATGTCCGAACGCGAGGAGTTGAGCGCCTCGCACATCGGCTGGCTCAGGTAGCCGATCGAGGTGAGCCGTTCCCCGCCATGCGCCTTGAGTGGCGCGAAGGCCGGAAGCGTGAGGAGGCCCTGCCGATCGCTGCCGGCAACGGCCAGCGAGTCGAGATGATCGCTTGAGTCACCGATCGAGACGATCACCCAGTCGCCGACGAGGCCGATCGACAACACGAGGTCGAGGCCGCGAAGCCGCTCGATCACCTTGCCGATCCGCTGGTCGTCGCCGATCGCTGCCTTCACTTCCCGCATCACGTCGTCCCATGGCACCTGGGCGCCGTCGAGTGTCAGCGTCACCACCTCGCCCCCCGCAACGGCGCGACGCGCCACCAGGTTGGCAAGCTGGGGGTTGCCCTGCGTGACCAACGTGGCGAGCACCTCGATCCGCTTCATCTGGTCGCGGGCGATGCCGGGCTTGGTCGTCCGAAAGCCCCACACGAGATCGGGAAGCACCAGCAGGTCGAGGTGGGTGGCGATCGCCGCCAGGATGGCCTTGGCCTGCCGGCGTTGTTCGAAGCCGCCGGCCATGACGGAATCGAGTTCCATCTCATCGCCGTCCTCATCGACCACGACATCCTGCTCGACCACGACCTCGCCACCGCCGAGGCTCGCCCGTTGCTGCGCCTCCATCACCACGCGCACGAAGCGGATGAATTCGACGCACGACGCATCCCCGTAGAGAAAGGTGTCGGTGGCGACCATGTCGGCGAGCAGTTCGACGGTGGCGGCGTTCTCCGGGAGCTGCATGAAGGTGTCGAACGTCGAGAGGGGGCTTCCGGGGGTGGCCCGCTGCTCGTCGATCGAATCGAGCGCCCGTCGCACGGCGGGCAGTTCGAGGATGGCCTTGAAGGCGTTGCTGCCGACGATCGCGTCATACTGCTCGCGCAGCCGCAGCGATGACGACACGAACGCGGCGTCCCTGGGCACCATCGTCACCCCGAGCCCGTCGAGGCCATCACCCCTGGACGGCTGCGGCGCGACGACCGCCCAGGCGAGGCTTGCCACCGCCACCACCCGCCAAGCCCATGCGGCACACCGCGAATGCTGCGGCACGATCCAGAGCAACAACGATCCCATCAGGGGGTCCTTTCCCGGCAAACCATGGAGCTGAATCCGACGTTTTCGCACGACCGGCTTTAAGATACGCGATCATGCCACGGCGGGAACACCGGTTTCACACCGCCCTGGCATCCGCCGTTGCTTTCCCCGCTGCCTCCCGAGGTTTGCATGCTCATCGACTCGACCCAGATCGTCGACACCTTCGCGGAGGCTTTTCGGCTGCGATTTGCGAGAATCCTGGTGACCGCCCACGACGACCATTGGCTCGATGCCGCCCTCCGCGCGGCCTGCGGCTACGGAACGAGCGTGATTGGCTGTGACGCCGAGGTTGGGGTGGAACGCAGACTCGCCCCTTCGGAAACGCCAGACGGCCGCCCAGGCGGGCTCGTGCTGCTGTTTGCGTTCTCGGCCGAGGCTGTCGCCAAAGCGGTGTCGAATCGCACCGGTCAGTGCCTTCTCACCTGCCCGACCACGGCGGTGTTTGACGGCATGCCCATGGAGGTCGAACGCGCACCCGTCGGGGCCCATGTCCGGTTTTTTGGCGATGGCCACGAAAAGACGAAGGTGCTCGACGGCCGGCGTTTCTGGCGGATTCCGGTCATGGACGGTGAGTTTCTGGTGGAGGAAACGGTGGGGATTGCCAAAGGCATCGGGGGTGGCAACTTCATCGTTCAAGGGCGATCCCTCGAGGCCGCGCTTGCGGCGGCCCGACGGGCGGTCGAGGCCATCGCCGACGTCCCGGGCACGATCACGCCCTTTCCAGGCGGGGTCGTCCGGTCTGGCAGCAAGGTGGGGTCGCGGTACGAGGCGCTACGGGCGTCGACCAACGAGGCGTTTTGTCCAGGCTTGGTGGGCCGGATGGCCACGAGCCTCCATCCCGACGCCACCGCATGCCTTGAGATCGTGGTCGATGGCACCACGGAGGAGGCTGTGACCACCGCCATGGCGGTGGGCATGAGGTCGGCGGCCGGCCCGGAGATCCCTGCCATCTCCGCCGGCAACTATGGTGGAAAACTGGGCAAGTTTCACTTTCACCTTCGCCAGGTTCTCTCGGCCTCCTGAAGTCAGTCGGCCACCCCGTCGCCCCTGACTGACCTTCTCCACCGCGCCTTTGTCTGCTACTCCCCCAGTCCCGCGCTGAATGGTGTTCGGCGTGGCCCCACCGTGCCTGGAGGGCATCGCATGTCGGAATCCACGCCCACCCCGCGGCCATCCCGCCAGGATCTCGTGGTACCGCCCCGGCAATCCAACCTGGCGGCTGCGATTGGGGCGATTCTCTGCGCCGCGGCGGGGTTTGGCCTCGTGTGGGCGTTTGGCATCGGCCGCTCTCCGATTGCCGACACGCATGGGCCCGACGCACCCGAAGTGGCGTCGACGCCTCCCGACAACGCCGCTCCGGCGAGCTTCGATGCCCGTTCGGCGAGCCTCCCACCACAGCCCGATCTTTTGCCTCCAATCGACGACGCGATTCCCGTCCGTTCGCGGTTTGGCTCCGCACCCGAAGCCAGGCCAGTCGGCCATGACGAACCGCCTGTCGATCGTTCCCCGGCGACCACGGCCCCGCTCGACAACGACCATGCCGTGATCCCGACGTCGGCGGAGACCGATCTTCCGCCTCCTCGCTTCGCCCGCTACGGCTCGAGTGACCTGCCGCCGGCGGAACTCGAACCCTTGTCGCATGACGCCGATGCGCCACCAGCGATCGAGGATGATTCCGCCCCGATGCCCAACGCCATGTCTCGGGCCGACGACGTTCTCGATCCCGTCGTAGAGGATGCTCCGCTCCCCGAGGATGCTGGCGACCTGCCCGCCGATCCTGTGCCTCCGGTCGATGTGGCCACATCGCCTGCTGACGACGCCGCCCCGCCGCCGGCGCCCTCGCCTCCTCCGGCGGCCGCTGCATTCGGTGCGGCACCGCCGGCCTTCGCATCCACCCCACCGGCACCCTTTCCCGAGCCGTCGGCTCCAGCACCCGCCGCACCGGCGATGCTGCCCCCACCATCCGCTTCCGTTTCCATGACGGCCGCGCCCGTCGCCCCGCCCTTCGCCGCGGCGCCGCCGGTTGCCATGCATGGCCAATCGGCTGAACTCAGGCCAGGCACATCCCTCCCGTCGGATCATGCTCCGGTGCCCGGTCGGGCACGCCCTGGTCCGATGCAGCTCGAGGGGATCCAGACGCCGCAGGTTTCAGTGGAAAAGCGCGGGCCGAGGGAGATCTCCGTCGGCAAGCCCGCGCGATACGAGATCATCGTTCGCAATGTCGGCAGCGCCACGGCCCACGATGTGGTGCTGCGCGACGCCGTTCCACAAGGCACGGCGCTGATCGCCACCACACCTCCCGCCAGCCCGCTCGCGACCGCGTCGGGGGATGCCGATGGCACGCTCGTGTGGTCGCTCGGGGCCCTTCAGCCTGGCGGCCAATCGGTGGTGACAATGGAGGTGATGCCGCAGGCGGAGGGAGACATCGGCAGTGTCGCCAGCGTGAGTTTTCGCGCGGATGCATCGGTTCGTTCGCGGGCCACGAAGCCCGATTTGCGAATCGAGTGCACGCCCCCGGAGCCCGTTTTGATCGGCCGTGACATGCAGGTGTCGCTCACCGTCACCAATCCCGGGACGGGCGTGGCCACCGGGGTGGTGTTGGAGGCCTTCCTCCCGGAAAACGTGTCGCACCGATCCGGCAGCGAGCTCGAGTTTGACGTGGGCCAGTTGCGCCCCGGCGAATCCCGAACGATCGACCTGGTGCTCGGAACCCGGGGTCCGGGCATCCATCCGGCAAGGCTCTCGGCCCGTGCCGACGGCGGCGTGGAGGCTCTGAACGAGGTGCCGATCGAGGTGACGGCCCCGACGCTCGAACTGGCGGTCGACATGCCGCTTCGTCGGTTTCTCCAACGGCCCGCCACCTGCCGGATTGCGATGAACAACGGCGGCACCGCTTCGGCCCGGGCGATCGAACTGGCCGCCCAGTTGCCTCCGGGCATGAAGTTTGTGAAGGCCAACAATGCCGGCTGGCACGACGAACGCACGCATCGTGTGCTCTGGAACCTCGAAGAACTGCCGCCCGGCGAGATGGGCACGGTGGAGGTCGTGGTGATGCCGGTTGAACTCGGTCCGCAGAAGATCGTGGCGGCCGCCCGCAGTGCCGACGGCCTATCCGATCAGGTGTCGCACACGTGCGACGTCGAAGGGCTCGCGGCCCTCTCGTTTGAGGTGGTAGACAGCGAGGATCCGATCGAGGTCGACGGGGTGACGGAATACGTGGTGCGGGTCGGCAATCAGGGCACGAAGCCGGCGACAGGTGTGCGGCTGGCAGCGACCCTGCTTGGCGATCTGGAGCCCGTGGAGGCGCAGGGCCCTGGCGGCCATCGTGTCGACAACCTCACCGTTTCGTTCGAGCCGCTTGCCAAGCTCGCGCCGGCCGAAGAGGCGGTGTTTCGCATCCGCGCGAAGGGACGCCGGGCCGGCGACCAGCGGATTCAGGTGCAACTCACGAGCGCCGACCAGCCGGCTCCGATCACGAAGGAAGAGATCACGCGGGTCTATGCTGACCGCTGACGAGCCCTCCATGGCCTCGTCAGCTCAGTGCCGTCGCGGGTGAAGCCAGAGGTTCACCGGGACGGCACGGGAGTCGCCATCCGGGCGACGCTGACCGCTGACGAGCCCTCCATGGCCTCGTCAGTTCAGTGCCGTCGCGGGTGAAGCCAGAGAAACCGCATGGCACCGACCCGTGGAAGCCCAAGGCCGTGAGGCCTGGGACACGCCGGGCTACACCGCACGACCCCGTTCCGCCACCTCGGCCCACGGGGCCAAACCCTCCGTACGAGCCACCACGCCGATCCCACGGCTTACGCCGTTGGGCTTCCACCGGAAAAACTCTCGACACCGTCTCATGGCACCGACCCGTGGAAGCCCAAGGCCGTGAGGCCTGGGACACGCCCGGCTACACCGCACGACCCCATTCCGCCACCTCGGCCCACGGGGCCAAACCCTCCGTACGAGCCACCACGCCGGTCCCACGGCTTACGCCGTTGGGCTTCCACCGGAAATCGGCCATGCCTGCCCCGCGAGTTGACGAGCTTCGGGGTTGCCCATGCCCCGTGAGCCGGCGTCATTGGCAAGCGGAGCCAGGATGGCGAAGCGAAGCCAATGCCGAGCGAGCCAAAGGGCATGGATGCCCGACGCGAACGTCCGGCGGCGGGGTGTGGGCAACCCCGAAGCGGAGCCCAAAGGCCGTCGTACCACGCACGGCGGCCTCAAGCCGCAGCCGACGCCGTCTAACCGCGGAGCACGCCACCTACTCGGCGACCGCACTCAGCCACCACGGCATCAACCACACTGGCGGCGGCCTCACCCGAAAGCGTGCCCGACGTGCTGCGAAGCGTCATGGAGATCACAAAACTCTTGCGACCGGCCCCAAGGCGTTCGGCATCCTGCCAGACCTGCACCAGGCGACACGATTCCAGCATGCCGCCGGCTGCAGATCGCACGGCCGCCTCGACGTCACCCCACGGCACGTCTGCTGCAACCACGAGGTTGATGTCGCGCTCGACGGCCGGGAAATCACTCGGCTTCACAAGCGATCGCTCCAGCTCCGCCGCAAACGCAAGCACGTCGAGCCGCAGTTCGGCGGCTGCGACGGGAGCGACGAGTCCATAGGCCGACGCCGTTGAACGGGCCACTTCACCGATCACACCGATTCGCTCGGCAGACCGACCCTCGCGGTGAAGAACCATCTCGGCCGAACGGCCGGGCTCGAAGAGATCGAACGCGGCCGGACGCACCTCGATGGTGGCGCCCGATGCCGTCACTCCGAGTCCCGCCAGCACCGCTTCGGCGAGCCCCTTCGCCCGCGAAAACGATCCGCCTACCACCATCGCGGCGAGCAAGGGCTCGTGCACCGGGCTCGGCACGGGATCCGCGCCCTCGGGACGGGCAAGATAGGCCCGGGCGATCTCGAACAGGTCGGCATCGTCGACGCCGACGGCCACGTTGCCTCCTCGGGCCTCAAAAAGGCTCGGCAGGAGACTTCTCCGGAGCCGATCGGCGCCCCGCACCAGCGGTGGTGAGATGACGAGCGGCGGGGCCTCGCCCCAGGGGCTCGCGGCAGCCGCCTGTGCCTGCGTGACCACGCTGCGGGTCATCGCCTCGCACAGCCCGGCCGACACCAGCACCTCGCCGGCTCGGCGGAGTGTTTTTTCACGGGACGAAAGCTCGATCGGCCGAACCGCCACGGCGACGTTTTCCGGCACGCTGGCATAGCCCTCGATCCGCGCGATCTCTTCGATGAGGTCGATTTCTCGCCAGCAATCGCGCCGCCACGTGGGGGCCCTCCACCGGTGTGCGTGCGGACCGGATCCCGACACTTCCACGAAGCCGAGCGACGTGAGGATCTGGCGCTGACGGGCATCGGCGATGGGGACGCCGAGGATCTCCTCCACCCGCTCGGCCGCCAGTGGAATCGACGCAGGCGCCGATGCCAGTTGGCCGGCGGCCACAAAGCCTCGCTCGAGCGTGCCTCCGGCGAGTTCGAGGATGAGCGACGCGGCCCTTCGGCTCGCCCATTCCACCATGGCGGGATCCGGACCACGTTCGAAGCGGTACGACGATGGGCTGGCGAGCACGAGGCCCCGGGCGGCCGCCCGCACCGGGAGCGGTGCAAACTGTGCCGACTCCAGCAGCACGTCGACCGTCGTCGCGGAGATCTCGGTGTCGGCGCCCCCCATCACGCCGGCGATCGCCACCGGCTTGCGGGCATCGGCGATCACGCACATCCGCTCGTCCAGCGAGTAGGTCTTGTGGTTGATCGCCGTGAACGGCTCCCCGTTGACGGCCCGTCGGATCACGATCTGGCCGCCTTCGACCTTGGCGAGATCGAAGGCATGGAGCGGCTGCCCCGACTCCAGCATCACGTAGTTGGTGACGTCGACGACGTTGTTCACGCTGGCGATGCCGACGGTCGCCAGCCGATCGACGAGCCACGACGGACTCGGACCGATGTGCACACCACGGATCACCCTTGCCGTGTAGTGAGGGCAGATGTCGGAGGCATCAATCCGAACCGCGATGCTCTTCGACGCATCGGCGGCCCCCTCGAGGGGACGAGGATCGGGCACATGGAGCGGACGCCCAAACAGCACCGCCGCCTCGCGGGCCACCCCGATATGCCCCAGACAGTCGGGCCGATTGCTGGTCACCTCGATCTCGACCGCCAGATCGTCGCCCACCGCCGAGGTCGACTCGTGGTTCAGTCCCGACATGAGCAGCTGCTCGACGAGGTCGTCGACGCTTCCGGGAAGCTGGACGTAATCGGCCAGCCAGTTCTTCGAGATGATCATGGCATCAGAACTGCCGGAGGAAACGAACGTCGTTGCGGTAAAAGTCGCGAATGTCATCCACGCCGTAGCGGCGCGCCGCGATCCGCTCCACGCCGAGGCCGAAGGCGAATCCGGTCACCACGTCGGGGTCATAGCCCACGGCCTCGAGCACGGCCGGGTCGACCATGCCGGCCCCTCCCATCTCAACCCACCGGCCTCCCCACTCCATGTCCACCTCGACGCTCGGCTCGGTGAACGGGAAAAAGGATGGACGGAACCGCACGTGCACGTCGCCGCCGAGGAAGCTCGAGGCGAACAGTCGCAGGACGCTCTTGAGGTGGGCCATCGTGATGCCCGGCTCCACAAGGAGCCCTTCGACCTGATGGAACATCGGATAGTGCGTCGCGTCGGCCGTATCGGGGCGATACACGCGGCCCAGCGACACGATCCGCAACGGCGGCTCGCGGTTTTCCATCACACGAATCTGCACCGTGCTCGTCTGCGACCGAAGCAGCAGGGGGTCGGCCGTCCGTGCCACCGACAGATAGAAGTTGTCGAGCGGATCGCGGGCAGGATGCTCGGCAGGAATGGCCAGGGCCTCGAAGTTGTGCCACTGGTCCTCAACCTCAGGCCCATCAACGCTCTCAAATCCGAGCCGCCCCATGATTTCCTGCACACGACGAATCGTGTGGGTGAGCGGGTGGACGTGGCCGAGGCGAATCGGCTCGCCGGGAAGCGTGACGTCGATTGCCTCCGCGGCGGGGCCAAGCCCTCCAGCTTCGATGCGTGCCTGCGCTGCCTCGAATGCTGCCGTGATGGCGGCCTTGGCCTCATTGAAGTGGCGGCCGCCGGCCGGCTTGTCGCCCACAGCGAGGCCGCCAAGGGATTTTTGAATCGCCTTGAGTCGTCCGCTGCGGGCACCGAGAAACTCGACGCGATGCGCCTCGAGGGCGGCTGCATCGACCGCCTCGGCCAAGGCAGCCTCGGCATCGGCACGCAGCCGCTCCAGTTCGCCACGGAACGAGTCGAGCGAAACGGCTGTCACGGCGTCACGCGACCGCGGCCGGCTCCGGGATACCCAGAGCCTTCTTCACCTCGGCAGCCACGGCATCGAAACCCGTGGGGTCGAGCACGGCCATTTCGGCCAGCGTGCGGCGGTCGAGTTCACAGCCGATCTTCTCGAGCCCGGCGATCAGCTGGCTGTAGCGGAAGCCACGCTCGCGGCATGCGGCATTGAGACGAACGATCCACAGACGGCGGAAGTCGCGCTTCTTGCGGCGGCGATCGCGGCGGGCATAGACGCCGGCACGGATGATCGACTCCTTCGCGGTGCGAAGCAGGCGACGACGACCGCCCACCGAGCCCTTCACTCGCTTGAAAAGACGCTTCTTGGCTCGCAGACGCGGAACGACACTCTTGGTACGCATGGCTCAAAAACCTTGCTCGGCTGGAGGCCCACAGGGCCTGTTCGGGGGAACCCTAAAATCTGGCTTGTTTCACGGCAAATGCAAGGGGCGGCCGGTTTTCCGCGACATCTTCCGGTCCTTGGCTCGGGCGGCTTCCACCACCCAGGCTCCGACCACCCGCTCCCGGCCGATGGCTGGAAGCCTGGACCTGAAGCAACGGCAGGATCAGTAGCTGTACTTTCCGAGCGCGTCGTGAATGCGGTGGACGTCGGACTCGGCCAGCACACCCGTGCCGCGAAGCTTGCGCTTCCGCTTGGCGGTGAGCCGGACCTGCAGGTGGCTCGTGCCGGCACGGCGGTGCTTCACCTTGCCGGTGGCGGTGAGCCGAAATCGCTTCTTCGTGCCCTTGTGGGTCTTTTGCTTTGGCATCGGTATCACTCCTCAGTGGTTCGGTGTGGAAATGCTGTGATGACTTGTGGGGGCGATGGTCACTTGGGCGCCAGGGTGCAGACGAGCCGACGACCCATCTGCTGGGGCGGTGCCTCGACTTTGCTGACGGGTTCGAGTTGTTCGATGATCTGCCGCATGACCCTCTGCCCCTCGTCGATGTGGGCGAGTTCTCGTCCACGAAAGACGACGGAAACGATCACCTTGTCTTTGTGCTGGAGAAAGCCCTTCGCCTGATTGACCTTCACCTCGATGTCGTGGTCGCCGGTCTTGGGGCGGAGCCTGATTTCCTTGATCTTGGCGTGGTGGACGTGTGACTTGTGATGCTTCTTTTTCTGCTGATATTTGAACTTGCCGAAATCCATGATTCGGCAGACGGGAGGCTTCTCATTGGGGGCCACCTCCACGAGATCCAAGCCGGCCTCCCTTGCCAGGGAGAGCGCCTCGTCTGTCGAAATGATCCCGAGCTGTCCGCCTTCGGCCGAAATGACTCGGATCGGAGTGATCCGAATCTGCTCGTTGATGCGATGCTGCTTCTCGATGGCTTACGCCTCCGGCCGCGGAACGAATGGCCGCCGGACCGGATCGATGGCGTTTGCAACGCACCTCGGGCCGGCGGTCCTCCTCTGGATTGGACGTGCGGATGGCCCCCCCATGTGGGCCCTGGGGGCCATTTCCGCAGGATCGTGGAGTGTTGCCGTGAATGGGGGCACCGTCAAGGCGTCCGGGATTCCTTCGGAAGCCGGGCCTCGCGCGGCCCCGCCCCCGCCTCGGATTCGGCCGTTTCCACCGCGCCGGAGCCGGAAATCGCCGGAAGGCCCAGCCCATCCACGAGCTCCCGATCGGCCTCGCCAAACCGCTTCACCATCGACTTTTCCAGCATCACCATCACGGCGAGCCGATGCCCGTCGGCATCCGTCATCACGGTGTGAATCCAGCAAAATGGCAACTCGTCGGCCTTCCCCGACGCCACGACCCGCACGATTCGGACACCGTCGCTCCGCACGGACGCGGCGGAGTGTTCGATGGCGCCACACTGGGCTCCGAGCGATCGGGTGAGATCGCGTTCGACCTCGGCGATCGAGGGGGGCACCTGGGACGACGCTCTGGGGAGCGCGGTGATCGAACACTGTCCCACGAGGGCACCACGGTCGAGGTACCGCATGACGAGCCCTTCGGCACCGTCCTCGACCACCCTCCACCGCTCGTCGTGGACGAGGTCGAATCGTCCCGACGCATCGCGATACCAGACCAATCCCGGACGCCCGTGACCCTGCCGGCGGGCTGTGGGCTGTTCTCCGGCGTCGTGATCGTCCGTTGGCACCGCCGGCGCTGACGACCTGGCGATCACCATCTTCGCCTCGACGTCGAAGCCCGGCGCCACATGGCTCGCCTCCCGCCGTTCGCCCACGGTGACCGACAGGGAGGCGACGGGGCCTACGAGCGCTGTCTTCTCTCCGGCATCGCGCACCGCCGTCGTGAAGACCCCCTCGACCGTCAGATGGGTCGGAACGCCATCAGCCGCACCATCCACGATGCCGACGAGTCGCACGGTTGCCCGGCCATCGGTCACATCCTCGAGCGTCGCCTCGAGCCCTCCCGACTCGACGGTGTCGATGGCCAGAAGCCCTGCCACAAGATCGGCTGCGAGCGGCCAGGATGCCTTGTCCGCCACGGGTTCGATCGCCAGCATGCGATCGAGCAGGATCGGGTCGAAGGGCGTTTCGATGAGATCCCGTTCCTCGCGGCTGAGAAACGCATGGTCGAGCGACGGCGATGGGGTGGTGCCCTGCACTTCGACTCGGATCCTGCGGGCATCGGGAGCAAGTCGCGTGATCCGCTCAGCCCCGTCGAGCCGAAGTGTGGCCGAGGCGTCGCGATACATCCGCAGGCACCCACCTTCCGGCAGCGGCGTCTCCGACATGTTGAATCGCGCGGCCACCTCGATCGGCAGCCGAACGGGAGGTGCATCACTGCCGGCCGGAGCGAAGACCTCGCCGCGCACGTCCAGTTTCATACGAACCCGTGTGCTCGACGGCGCTTCGGGCTCTGGCTGCGCCGCGACCGCCTCGATGGACTCGTCCGTCTCCTCCTCCATGGCCGGAGGCTCTTCCGCGTCATCGACCTCGGCCTCGGGAGCCACTGCGTCGTCAGCTTCGATCGTCGGTTCGCTTCGATCCGTCTCAGGCTCGCTCAGTTCAGGACCGCTCAGCTCAGGCTCCACCTCCGTCACCGACTCCGTGCCAAAGGCGGCCTCCTCCGCGCTGACGTCGCCAGGATCGTCCGCGAGGTCAGCGAACGCCGACACGCCGACGGCCACCGTCGCCACGATGAGGCCAGCCATCACCCAAAACACAACACCATGGCGCGAAAGCATTGGCAACGACCTCGTCACAGATCCCAAGCCGATCGAGCAGCACCGCGCGATCCGCGCGCGCACGACGACGAATTTGTCGGCACAACGAGCCGGACAAGCCCTGACAACGCATACCGGCTCTCAAGGCGACCCCCACCCTGCCCATCTTCTCGGGGGCTCCTCGCGGCACCATGGCCGCGAATACCAGGTGTCCAGCGTTAAAAACCTCCTTTTTTCCCTAGCCGATGCGATCGTAGGCGTCTCAAAACGAGAATCTCATTGTGAGGCGCTGCGTGGCAAGCCAAGGCCCACCAACGACTTCCGTCGCGCCCTCGCAGGACAGTCTGGAGGGGAATCGAAAAAGAAACTCAAGAATCCCATTTGTCCACGAACCCTTTTGGCTCGTCGCCCGTATAACTCTCACGTTCCAGGTGACGACGCGGCGGCAAGGATGCCACCCAATCGCTCGGAACGGTGTGGTTCATTCAGCTCGTCCAACGCCTTTGATCGCCACGCACTGGGGTGATCGAAGGCCGAGGCAATAACTGCCGGCACGGCCGCCGGCCGGAGGAGAATCATGCGTTCCAGCGTCACTGAAACCGTCCGGATGTTTGGAGAATCGGGCGAGCGTCCGGAATACGCTGGAGGCGACATGCCAGGCGCCACGTCATGTGCCGTGCCGGCGGGAGAAGCCGTCCTTTCCATCGAGGACCTCGCCCGCAGGTTCAACGTCTCCACCAAAACCATCTCCCGGTGGCGCGAGCACGGACTGGTGGCGCAGCGCTACACCGTCGATGGACGTCGCCGCGTGGGCTTTCTGGCCAGCGCCGTCGAGCGCTTCATTCGCGACAATCCGATTCGAATCGAGCGGGGCAGCAGGTTCAGCCAGTTGTCCGCCGAGGAGCACGAAAAGATCGTGTCGTGGGCTCGGCGGTTGGCCGTGGCCGGCGCCTGCCCGGCCGACGTGCATCGCCGCATCGCCGACCGACTGGGACGCAGCGTGGAAACGATCCGTTACACGCTCAAGCGGCACGACCAGGAAAACCCGGAAACAGCCGTGTTTCCGGCCAATGACGGCCACCTGCGGCCGGAGAGCCGGTCCCGCATCTACCGGCACCACCTGGCCGGCGAGTCGGTCGATTCGATCGCCCGCCGATACCACCGCTCAAAGGCGAGCATCTATCGCGTGATCCTGTCGCAGCGGGCGGAGCACGTGCTCCAACTTCCGCTCGACTTCATGCCCAATGCCCTGTTCTCCCGCAAGAGCGCCGAGAAGGTGGTCGATCAGCCCTACCCCACCAACGGTGATGCCAAGAAGGTGCGACGTCCGAGCGGATTGCCTGCCTACCTGGCCAGCCTCTACGAGGTGCCGCTGCTGACCCGCGAGCAGGAGGTGTGGCTGTTTCGACGATTCAACTATCTCAAGTTCAAGGCCGTGGCGCTTCGCGATCAACTCAACATCGACCGGCCCAACTCCCGTCTCATGGATCAGATCGAGCGGCTCTACGAGGAAATCGTCGAGATCAAGAATCGCATCGTTCGCGCCAATCTTCGCCTCGTCGTGTCGATCGCGAAGCGACGAGTTTCGGCTGGCGACAGCTTTTTCGACCTGGTCAGTGACGGCAACATGTCACTGATTCGTGCCGTCGAGAAGTTTGACTATGCCCGCGGCAACAAGTTCAGCACCTACGCCTCGTGGGCGATCATGAAGAACTATGCCCGCACGATTCCCGACGAACACAAGCGTCGCGACCGCTTCCGTGCCGCCGACTCCGAACTCCTTCAGGAGGCGGCGGACCGGCGGGCCGATGAGCACCAGCAGCAGCTTGCGGCCAACGACCGCCTCCAGCAGGTTGGCAAGTTCCTCGATCGCCTCGACTCCAGGGAACAAACCATCATCATTCGCCGCTACGGCCTCGATCACGACAATGCCCCCCAGACGCTCAAGGAAGTCGGATCGGCCCTCGGCGTGACCAAGGAACGCGTGCGGCAGATCGAGGCCAAGGCGCTGGAGAAGCTGCGTGAGGCGGCCCTCGCCGAGGAGATGCTCCCAGAACTGGAGTAGGCCCGGCTCTTCGTGGCGGCCTCGTCCACACGGGGGTATCCTTGCCGCCATGTCGCACCCCCTGTTTCACACCGTCACCACGGCGGGCCTCACGGCCATGGCCGTGGTGGGTTTCTGGCTCGCCGCTCCGATGGTGGGCACCGTCCACGCCGCAGACCCTCGACCCTTCGTGGGCTGGGAGGGCATGCGGGTGATCCCGCTCGATGGGCGGCCCAACCGTCTGATCGTCGCGGATCTCGGCCATGACCGCCGCGACGACGTGATCGTCGTCAACCCGCGACAGGCGAGGCTCGATCTCTATCGCTGGGTTCCCAAGGATGACCGTGCCGCGCAGGAGGGAGGCGATCCCGATCGTCCGAACGAGCTTCCCCTCGCCCCCGACTGGGCCCACGGAGAGCTGCCGATCGACGAACTGCCGATCGATGCGGTGGTCCACGATCTCGATGGCGACACAACTCCCGAGATCCTGGTGCTCACCGAGCCGTCTCATCGCGTCGCGATCTACAGCCAGGTTCCCGGCACATCGATCGACGACAAAGCTGCCTGGAAGAAGACGGGGGAATGGAATCTCCTCACCGCCACTCCCACCGGCAAGGATGGCTGCCTGTTGGTTCGAGATCTCTCCGGCGGCCGTCATGAACTGCTCGTGAGCTGCGAACAGGGCATCCAGGTGCTTCCGCTCACGCGCGACAGCCGTGCCGTGTGGCTGACGCCTCGAGAAACCCGCGGCCGCATCGACTGGCAGCTCGCCGATCTCGATGGCGATGGCGATCGTGACCTCGTGGAGTGGTCGAACGTGGCCAGGCAGATCGTTCGCTGGTATCCGTGCGGCGTCGACGGAAGCCTCCTCCCTGCCCAAACGATCCACGAACAGCCGATCGAGTCGCTTGAAAACGGCTCGGACGGATCGGGCCCGGCGGATGTCTATCTCCTCGGCGGCTCCGACAAGGGCGTGCTTCGCCGGTACCAACTGGCACGTGGCGAGACGACCGACATCGGCCGTCAGGACGCACTGCCCATGACCGGCTCGTCGCGCCGTGGCTGGTGTGGCATGCGGATCGGCGACGGCGGCGACGCCGCCCCGGCGATCGTGGCGGTCGATTCGTCGCAGCCAAGGCTTCGCCTCCACCGCCTGGGGCCGTCCGGGTGGCAGGCTGAGGAGACATTTCCTTCGATCGTGGGCGTGAGAGCCCTCGCCGCTCCGGCCGGCCATGGCCAGCTACTCGTATGGGCGAAGGACGCCGCCGACCTGCATCGCTGCCGCTGGGAAAACGGACGGCTCACCTACCCACAGCCATGGATCCAGGAGGGCAGCGACCGAAAGATCGTGGCCCTCGACATGGTCGGCTCGACCGTGTGGTGGGCCCAGCGTGTCGGCGCCCATCTCAACCTCTTCGTGTGGCCCGCCGACCAGAGCGAACCGACCGCAACCCACTATCCCGACCTCGGAACGAAGGTCGATCAGGTGGTCTGGCTCGGCGGCACCACCCTCCTCGTTCAGGATGCCTACGCCACCGCCGGCAAACTCGTGACCCTCGTCGATGGCAAGCCCGTCGTGAAGACACCGGCCCTTCTGTCGAAGGTCGACCTCGCCGAGTTTGGCGTGCTCGAAACCCCCGACGGGCTTCGGAAATCAAGACTCACCGACGGCGTGCTGCAGTGGCTTGGTGACGACCTCCACCCCGTCGATCAGGTCATGCTGACGGAAGGCCAGAAGATGGCCTCCTACCTGCCCGTCACACGGACGTCTGGAACGGCTGCCGAAGCCTGGGCTCTCGAGCAGGGAGGCGGCTTCCTCCACCGACTCCGGGCAGACGAAGCAGGCGTGATGCGGGTGGTGGAGAGCGTCAAGCCGCCGGCCGGCACCGCCCTGCGTCACGATCCCGTGCTGGGGCTGATGCTCGTCGATCAGGATCGCGTCGTTCGGCTCTCGAGGGGCGAGCCGTGGCAGCTCAAGCTGCTCGAAAGCATCGATGGCCGCGTGGGACGTCGCAGTGGCGTGAGCGAATCGACCATCCATCGAATCCTCGTCACCGATCTCGACGGCGACGGCATCGACGACGTGACGCTCTGCGACGACCGGAAGCACCAGCTCACCGCCATGCTACGCCGCCCGGAGGGCCTGGAGCGATCGGTGACCTGGAAGGTCTTCGAGGATCGCAAATACCCCTACGACGGCGGCGATTCGAAAGACCTCGTGCCCGAACCGCGTCGCCTCGCCGCTTTCGATGCCGATGGCGACGGCCACCGAGACCTTGCCATGGTGAGCCAGGATCGACTGGTGATCTATCTCGAACACGATGGAGAGACGCGATGAAAACCTGCCGGTGGGGCTTCGTCGTGATGGCGGCGATGGCGGTGAGCGGAGCTGCCGATGGGGCTGAAGTGATGACCGTGACGCTCGTCGGCGGCGGACGGGTGACGGCACCGCTCCTCCGCCGGAATGACGACGGCGTGGTTCTCGACCTCGGCTTCGAGGTGCTCCACATCCCGGCCAAGCGGGTGCTCGACGTGAGCAGCGACACGGCCGAGGCCTCGCGCAGCGACGATCGCCAGCACGACATCTTTCGCACCGGTCGCCTCGAGGCCCGCGAGGTCCCGGAGCTGGTGAAGCGGTTTGGCGAAGCCGTCGTCATGATTCGCAATCCAGGCGGCCTGGGCACCGGTTTTCTCATCAGCCGTGATGGACATCTCGTCACCAACTACCACGTGGTGGAAAACAACACCCGACTCCAGGTGACGCTCTTCCGAAAGACCGAGAAGGGCTTCGAGAAGCAGGAGTTTCGTCGGGTGAAAATCATCGCCCTCCAGCCGCTTCGCGATCTGGCGATCCTCAAGCTCGATCCTGATGAGATCAAGGGTTCGCTCCCCGAGCCCGTGGTGATCAACGACCGTGACGACCTGCGGGTAGGCGACCTCGTCTTCGCGATCGGCAATCCGGCGGGACTGGAGCGGAGCGTGACGCAGGGAATCGTCAGCAGCACCACGCGGACGATCGACCAGGTTCGTCTCATCCAGACCGATGCCGCCATCAATCCCGGTAACAGCGGTGGCCCCATCTTCAACGCCCGCGGCGAGGTGGTGGCGGTGGCCTGCGCCGGGGCGGCCATCTTCGACGGCCTTGCCTTCGGCATTCCGGCGAATGAACTTGTCGATTTTCTCGTCCATCGCGACACCTATCCCTACGATGAGTCGCAGCCCCAGAACGGCGTTACCTACCTCCCCCCGCCTCGTCACGACGGCGACACGGTTCATGGAGCCAAGGCCCCGGCTCCCTGACCCTCGCCATTCGCCGACAATACGAAAGGATTCGTCATGCGGCCTTCTGTCGCTGCCCTCGTTGCCACGCTCGCCGTGGCGGCCACCTCGAGCCTCGCGGCCGACCTCCGTCCGAGCTGGGAATGCCTCCCCGACGACACGGCCGTGATGGTTCGGCTCCCCTGTCCGGCCACCTTCATCACCGCGCTCCGCACCCAGACCAAGTTTGGTGCGGTCGCGCTTGCGCCCTCCCGGCTCGAAGCCGCCTGGCAGATGCTCTTCGCCGCACTGCGAACCAACGGTGGCACCATCGCCTCGGAGGATGTCGATGAGGCCCTCGGAAAATATGGTCTTCGCAGTGACGATCTGGCCGTGGCCTGCTCGGGGGACATGGGAATGGCGTTCGTGCTCCGTGAGCGGCCTGACCGTCAGCCGCTGGTGATGATGCTGGTCTGGCTCGAACCAGGAGACGACACGGCCACCAGGCTGGTGACCGCCGCTCAGCGTCGACTCGAAGAGGCCGTCACTGAAGACGACAGCGGCGCCACGCGACGCATCGACCTGGAACTCGCTGGCCACGAGGTGCTCTGGATGATCGAGCCGGTGATGGGCATCGATCCGGCAGCGCTCGACTTCGGCGGCGTCGACATCGACCCCGACGATGAGGCCGGCATGGAGAAGCGTCTCGCCGAACTCCAGGAGCGCATCCGCACAGCCAAGCCCATGCAGCGGGGAAGAACCGACGCGTTCATGGCCAGGCTCGGCGGGCGTCTGGTGGTCGGGCAGACGATTCCCATGGGTGACAACAAGGGCCCCCAGCCTGCCGACGACCGCGACTTTGCTGAATCCAGCGGTGCCGAAGAGGCGAAGGGGGTGTTCGAGGAGTTCCTGGTGCGTCACACGGGGGATGCCCGAAGCTCGCTGGCCTCGGCCATGGCATCGCCCGACATGGAAGCGGTGCTTCCCGGTGGCGTTCCGCTCGTCGATATTGTTTGTGACCCGAGGATCATGGTCGACCACTGGGTCACGGACGAGCATCGCGGCATCCTGCAGCTCGCCGGCATGGACACCGTCGGTCCGGTCGCGTGGCGGCAGTCGCTCGATCAGGGGACGTATCGCAACGGACTCTTCGTCTCGCTTCCATCACCGCGACGCGGACTGATGCGGATCGTCGACCTCGAATGCGATCCCGCCGTCGTGCCTCCCTTCGTTCCCCACGACATCGTCGACTTCACCCAGATCTCGCTCGACCTCGGGCGTGTCTACGACACCATCAAGGAGTTCGTCGTGGCACGAGGCGGCGAGGAAGCCGGCAACATGGTGATGGCGGTGGAACTGCAGACGCAAGGCTGGCTCGGCATCGAACTTCCGAGGGTGCTCACGGCCCTCGGGAGCCGTCACTGGATCCTGAACTACCCGCAGCGCATCGCCGATGCCGTGGCGGAGGCACGACGCGTGGCGGACGAAGGAGCCCCCGCCGCCTCGCCCATCGCGGATCGCACGGCGCTGGTGTGGAAGGTTGGCGACGAAGCCCCCTTCGACAAGCTTCTGCAGCGGCTCGCCGGCATGATGCACGGGGAGATCAAGGACGAGCAGGGGTTTCGCAGCGTGCGGCTCCCCGACGGGCCCGCCGTGTCACTTGGCCGGGATCATCTCGTCGTGGCCACCGGCGGCGACACCATGGAAAAAGTGCTCGCCTCGATCCGAAATCCTCCGACGGGAGCTTCGTCGTTCCGTGAAAGCGACGTTCCCCGAAAGGCCGCCGAGCTTGTGTCGCTCGAACCCGCGCGGGTGTTTGGACTGAGCGACAGCACTCGCTCCGGCGGCACGATCGGCATGATCCGTGACCTGGTGGCGGCCATGGTGCCGGAGGATGTGGAAGAACCCTACCGCGAGCTCCTTGGCAGGGCTCAATCGCTCCTACCGTCGTCGGCGGACATGGAAGGCATGTTCGGTGTTGGGGTGACGACAGTCCGCGCCGGCGACGCGGGCGTCGCGTTCCGTTCAGCCTGGGAAATGCCGCCTCCGTAGCGGCCTCACTTCGTCGCGGGCACTTCGTGCGAGGCTGGAACGACACCGCCCGGCGACACCGCCCGGGCACTGCCTGCCCGTGGCGCGGCTAGGTCGGCCGCCTCCGACCTGGAGAGCGTGGTCGATGGCATGCCTGGCCCGGTGGTGGCTGACCCGCGTCCGTGGCCCGAGGGGGAATGGCTGGTGCCGGCGATGAAGTTGTCGATCGTGGCCGACTCCCGCAGGTGGGAGAAGTGACGGGCCATTTCGATCCGCTGCTTCTTCTCGAAGATGTCGTCGTAGAGCTCGCTCCGCACCTCGGCGAAGGTGACCTTCGCTGGCTCGGTGAATCCCTCGCAGAAGATCACCATGAAGCGATCGGCCACCTGCACCACACCAGAGAGCTCGCCCGGCTTCAGGGCGAACACCTCGCGTTCGAGGGTTGGCTGGCCGCCCCAACGCTGGATTGGAGGCACCTCGCCTCGCAGCGAACGGGTCGTGGGGTCGACGGAGTAGGTCTCGGCGAGCTGGCCGATGTGGTCGGCGGTGGGATTGTTCCTCGCCATCTGCCACACCTCCTGCGCACGGCGCTGGTTGTCGAGCACGATCACCCGGCACCTGGCACGCGACCCAAACGTCGCGGCGAAGGCCCGATCCAGGTCTTCCTGCGAGACGGGCACACCTCCCACCAGCTTCTTGAGCGCCACCGTCGGCCACACCACATCTTCAAGGTAGTGCCGCAACGGCACCTTCTCTTCGCGGGTCACTCGTTCGAGCCAGGCCGCCGCGTCGGCCGAGCCGTCGGCCTTCGTGAAGCCCTGCTGCACAGCGGCACGGGCGATCTCCGCATCGATGTCGGGTTGTGCGACCACCTGCTGCTGCTTCTTGAGGGCCTGCTGGATAAGGGTTTTGGTCACGAGGATCTCCACCACCTCGGCGCCATAACGATCGAGACAGACCTCTTCGACCGCTGCCAGGGTGACCGGCTTGCCATTGACCAAGGCGGCCACGCCGGCGTGGGCAGCTGCCTTTGCCGGATCGTTCATGACATTTTCGACCGTCGACTGATCCTGGAGCCGCTTGAAGAAATCACTCGACGCCTGGCGGCTCCGGCGTTCACGGAGCTCCTCGGCCAGATGGGCCCTGACCTCGTCGAGCGGGACCCCAGCCGCCGGAAGACGCCCCTCGCAGCGGATGATGATGAACTGGTCGGCCACCTGAACGACCTCGGAGATGTGTCCCTCCTGAAGCGCAAAGGCCGTTCGATCGAACTGCGGGTCACCCGAATGGAGCCGAATAGGCTGAACCCAGCCGTTGGCACTGGCACTGCCGACGTCGACGGAGTGCTGCCGCGCCAATCCGCCGAACTCCTCGGGCTTCTGGATCGCCTGCTGCCTGACCGATTCTGCATCCTGCCGGGTGCGGCAGACGATGATCCTCGCCTTCACCGCCGGACCGAAGCGATTCTCATAGGCCTGTTGAATCTCATCGGCCGACGGCTCGAGCCCCTCGCGGGCCAGCTGACGCAGGGCGAGCATCGGCCAGACGATGTCGTCGTTGTATTGCTTGGGCGTGATCCCTCGTTCCTTCTGGATCATCTCGATCCACTGGTCACGGGGCACGTTGAATCGTCGGGCCATGGCGTCGATCTCCGCCGACACCTCCTGGGCGGTCACCGTGATGCCCTGCTGCTGGCAGGCCTGCTCGATGATGCGACGATTGACGAGCGATTCGAGAACCGCATTTCCGTGCCTCGCAAGACATTCGGCGCCAAGCTGGCCCGCGGTGATCTCGACGCCATTGACGATCGCCACGGGCTTGGTGGAGGGATCCAACGGCTCAGCGGCCGGGCGGGCTGCCGCCGGCTTGGCCTCGGCCTCGAGGCTGCCGGTCATCACCCGCCAGCCGATGCCCACTCCCACGATCGCCGCCGCCGCGACGACTTCTCGGACGATGCCCCGATGGATCCATTCGAACTGCATGGCTGCCCTCCTTGGCGCTCGCGTCCAGCCAGCCTCCTGCCGCTGCGCGTTGCCGTGTGGAAATAGGCAATCCGGCGACTTCGATCAAGAGGACCCCGAGGGCCATCCCCATCGGGCCGACGGTTTTGCGTGGACGCCAGGCGACGTGTCGCGTAGGCTGCGAACGACATCCTTCCCCAGAGCCCCCATATGTCGCACCTCCCCACGTCTGTCGAAGCCCCTCCTGAGTGCCTTGTGATCCTCGGCCTGCGGCCACCGCTCACCCTCGAGGATGTGAAGCAGGCCTACATGGCCAAGGCGATGAAGGCCCATCCCGATCGGGGTGGCGACGTGCAGGAGTTCATTCGGCTCCAAAAGGCCTTCGACGACGCCACCGACTACGTGAAGTTCAAGGCGAGCAAGATCGAGTGGCTTGCCTCCAAGATCGACGCCTACGCCCAGCAGCAGGAAGTGGTCACGGAAACGATCGAGCGCGGCGGCAGCATCGAGATGGAAGAGACCGACTGGCTGCGACGATCGTTTGGTGAAGACTTCGGCCACGTCGCCGACAAGCTCGTGTCGGTCCGCCTCGCAAACGGCCGTGCCGACGACGTGTTTGCCATCCTTCTCGGCTTCCGGGCGGAGTCGCTCAAGGATCTGGCCGTTCTCGATCTCGTCGGCGGCACGATCACCGACGAGGGACTCCTTCAGTTCAAGGAACTCAAGGGACTGCGGCATCTCGATCTCCGCGGCACGCGGGTCGGCAAGCTCGCCATCGAAGTGCCGTCGTGGTTCGAGAACCTGGAGTTTCTGGGCCTGCCCAAGGGCGCGGTGGGGATGTTCGGCCGCATGAAGATGCCGCGCCGGGTGAAACTCATGCTCGGTGATTCCGCCGATGAGGCCTGAGATGAACGCTCGGATCCTGTGGCTGGGAGCCGCTGCACTCGTGTCATTCATCCTGCCATCCGATGCCTCGGAGCCGACGCCCCTCGAGGCTCGTGAGGTGACGATCGATGTCGAAGGGAGCCCGGTCGGCTTTGCCTACCGGCTTCTGCGCCCTGCTGCCTGCGAGCCGGGCGTCCGCTATCCGGTGATTCTTTTTCTCCACGGCGCCGGCGAGCGTGGTGATGACAATGAGCGGCAGGTCAAGTTCCTGCCCACGTGGATGGCCGAACCACGACATCGAGACACGTACCCGTGCTTCCTCGTGGCACCGCAATGCCGCACCGAACGCTCCTGGAGCCGGTTCGACTGGGACACCAAACAGGCCGCTCCGTTCCAGACGACGCCGACACCCGACATGGCCGCGGCGATCGCGGCACTCGAGGCCGTGCTCGCCACGGAGCCGTGCGAGCCAGCCCGCGTCTACCTCACCGGACTCTCGATGGGAGGCTACGGCAGCTGGGATCTCGCCGCCCGAATGCCCGACCGCTTCGCGGCGGTGGTAACGATCTGCGGCGGTGGTGACGAGGCCACGGCACCGAGGCTGGCCGATCTGCCGCTGTGGTGCTTTCACGGCACCGACGACCCGCTCGTGCCGGTTGAACTCTCGCGATCGATGATCGCCGCCGTGCGGGCAGCCGGGGGCGTGCCGATCTACTCCGAACTCGCCGGGGTCGGCCACGATTCGTGGACGCCCGCGTACCGGAATCCCGCCCTCCTCGACTGGCTCTTCGCGCAGCGTCGACGGTCAGCCGCCGACGCCGGCATTCACTCCGGAAACAGCCGCGTCGACAGGTAGCGCTCACCGAGGTCGGGCAGCACCACGACCACAAGCTTGCCGGCGTTTTCTGGACGACGGGCCACCTGGAGGGCCCCCGATGCCGCGGCACCGCAGCTGATCCCGCACATCAGGCCTTCGAGCTTGGCAAGCTGCCGGGCTGTTTCCATCGCATCCTCGTCGTCCACCGTCACCACCTCGTCGATGATGTCGAGGTTCAGAATGTCGGGGATAAAACCTGCCCCGATGCCCTGGATCGTGTGGCGGCCGGGCTTGATGGGCTGGCCGGAAAGCTTCTGGGTGATCACCGGGCTGTTGGCGGGCTCGACGGCCACCACCTTCACGCCAGGCTTCTTGGCCTTGAGTGCCTCGCCGACGCCCGTGATCGTGCCGCCGGTGCCCACGCCGCACACGACCACATCAACCTGCCCCTCGGTGTCGGCCCAGATCTCCTCCGCCGTCGTACGGCGGTGCACCTCCGGATTGGCCGGGTTCTTGAACTGCTGCGGCATGAAATACTGCGAACTGCTCTGGGCGATCTCCTCCGCGTGACGGACGGCACCCGGCATCCCTTCGGCCGCCGGCGTGAGCACCAGTTCGGCTCCGAGCGCCTTGAGCATCCGGCGTCGCTCGAGGCTCATGCTCTCGGGCATCGTCACCCGCAGTTTGTAACCCCTCGCCGCACAGACATACGCCAGACCGATGCCGGTGTTGCCGCTGGTGGGCTCGATGATGATCGTGTCGGCCTTGATCCGCCCGTCGCGCTCGGCCGCGTCGATCATCGCACAGGCGATCCGGTCCTTGACGCTCCAGAGTGGATTGACGTTTTCAATCTTTCCGGCCACCGTCGCCACGCAGCCGTCGGTCACGCGGCGGAGGAGCACCAGCGGTGTGCGGCCGATGCACTGGGTGATGTCGTTGCGAATGCCGGCAGGCAGCTTGGCAGTGGCCATGAATCCCCTCTCGTGGCGAGTCGGGTGCGGTCCCCGGCCATGACCGGCGCAGCCCGCACCACCCGGATTATCGGCACCGTCAGCCAAAAACTGGAACCCGTCGCCCGCTCCCTGATTTCGGCAGGCCTTTCACGCCGATGGGGCGGGCATGGACGTCGCCTCCGGGCTTGCAGGCCCCATCGCCAGGCGACCCGACCGGGCTGTCCGCCAGCCCGCTAGAGCGCATCTCCGCTACGTGTAGCGACGAGTTGATAATCCTGAGCGGGTAGGCGAGGGGGTCGGCGAACGCTCGAGGAGCCTTGGGCGTATCCTCGCCCCGGCGACGAGACTTTTGCCGCCCCCGAGCCGGCGATACACGTATCTCAGACGCGCTCTAGAGGATCGCGAGCGGATTTCGCTTCTCTTCGAGCGTGCCACGCGTCACGCCGACGCGGTTCGCCGCGCGGAGCCGAGTCCACACGTCGCGGCCGGACGTCCGCCCCGCCATCAGGTCGCGATAGGCCCCGATCACCTGCCCGACCGTCGCCTCATCTTCGTCGAGAAACTCTACCCTCAGGTGCATGACGCCACGGTCGAGCAGGGCGGGAACGGCCTCGGCACCGCTCTGGGGAACGGCGTTGTAGAGGGTGTTGCGGCAGCCCACGTCGGCCGTGAGAGGATGCTCCACGCCGATGCGATCGCGGAGCGCCACGACATGCTCGTCGCACGGCCGACCGCAGTTGGTCTTGTTGGTGCCGGGCGACAGTACGGCGCAGAACACGCAATGCTCCATGTGAAACATCGGCATGTGCTGGTGGACCACCACCTCCAGGCGGTCTGCCCGAGTCGTTTCCGCAAGGGTCACCAACTGCTCGCGATTGCAATCGTAGGAGGCGGTGACGCGTTCACATCCGGCATCGCACAAAAACCTGGCTGACCGCTCGTTGGCGACATTGAGCGAAAAGTCTCCGACCACCGGCACGCCTGCGTCGCGGAAAAACCGCACCGCGGCCCAGTTGCGGGCGAGCACGCCGTCGGGCGCCTGCTTCACGATCAGACGGAAGATGCCAAGCTCGTCCGGTTTCTGAATCCTGGGAGTGGCCACGTACAGCGCGGCGCCCGCCGCACGACCCTGATCGATCGCTTCGCGATAGCGACGGATGTCGGCAAACTCGGCATAGATGCGCCGCTCGCCGAGGTCGAGCGCCCGCTGCAGCTGGCGCTCCGACCGCACGAGCACATGGAGCGCGACCGGTGCCGGGGCCGCCGCGGCCTCCTCGCAGGTGGTCGCAGCCATCGGCGATGGCACCGCCGGATTGCGGTCGCGGAGAACATCGCACGCCATCTCGAGCCGTGCGACAAGCTCCTTCCGCAGGCTTCCGAGCACGCTGAACGGAATCATCGGCTCACCGGTGATGACCGCATCGAGGGTTCGAAGTTCGAACGCCGTGCCACCGAGGCGGCCAAGCTGATCCCGAAGGACCTCGCGAGTAATCGGATGCTTCGTCGCCTCGCGGGCCGGTTCGGAGGTCGCCAGCTCGCACCTCGCTCCCCGATGCGTCACGGCGGTCACCTGCACCGGCTCGCCCACCGCCACGATCACCCTCAGATCGACCGGCTGACGCCGCGTGAGCTCGCGGCCGGCAAACGACCTCCGCAGCCGTGCGGTCACTTCGGGATCGTCGGTCTTCCACACCGCCTGCCCCGGCTTCACGCGCGTCAGGTCGATCGAGCCATGGCCGAAGGCGAGTTCCACCCTCCCCTCGGCCACCGGCTCGACGAGCGATCGCCCCTGCCGAAACACCTCGTAGACCCGTCCGCCCGTCGCATCGTCGCTCGTCACGCCGCAGTCGATCGCCACCCCGTCGCCACGCTTCACGCTGCACACCAGGTCGACGGCAATCCGGTCGCGGCGAATCTCCGCGACCGTGCCGAGGCGAACCCCTCGCTTCGCGCTCGTGATGGCGGGAACGAGCTGCTTGTGGTCGCAGCCGTGGAGCCACCCCGGCGAGAACCCGCGTGAGAACGTCAGCTCCATCTCCTCGACCTCTCGACGCGTGAACGCCACCGGATGACCAGCCACGGCCGTGTCGATGGCGCGGCGGTAATGACGGGTGATGGCCGCGACATACTCCGGGGTTTTCAACCGCCCCTCGATCTTGAACGACGCCACTCCCGCATCGAGCAGCTCCGGGGCGAGGGCATAGGCCGCAAGGTCCTGAGGCGAAAGGAGGTAGCGCTGATCGCCGAGATCGATGGTGCGGCCGTCACAGACGAGATCGTAGGGAAGCCGGCAGGCCTGGGCACACTGCCCCCGGTTGGCGCTTCGACCGCCGAGCGACTCGCTCGTCAGGCACTGGCCCGAATACGCCACGCAGAGCGCGCCATGCACGAACACCTCCAACGGCATCGTCGTCTGCCGATGGATCGCCGCAATCTCGTCGATCGACAGCTCCCGTGCCACGACCACGCGACTCATCCCCAGCCGTTCGGCCAGATCGATCGTTTCGGCGCTCGTGAGCGTCATCTGCGTCGAGGCATGGAGGGGCAGGTCGGGCGCCCGCTCGCGCACCAGCAGCGCCGCCCCGACATCCTGCACGAGCACGGCATCGACCCCGGCCTTCGCCACGGCGTCGACGGCGCGGCCAAAGGCATCGAGCTCGTCACTGAAGACGAGCGTATTGAGCGTTGCGTAGCCCTTCAGACCGCGACGATGGAGCAGTTGCATCAGCCCGGGAAGGTCGTCGAGCGTGAAGTTCGTCGCCCGAGCCCGGGCGTTGTAGCCCACATCGAGACCAAAGTAGACGGCGTCGGCCCCGTTTTCGATCGCCGCACGAACGCAATCCCAGTCGCCCGCAGGGGCCAGGAGTTCCGGGGCGCGTCGCGGCGAGGAGGCGGGCTCGGTCATGATCCAGCGAGTATAGGCCGGACCGACCGCCCCCGCTCGTCACTCGTCGTTGCTGCGGAGCTTTGCGAGCACCGAGTAGTCTTCGAGGGTCGTGGTGTCGCCGACGGTTTCCTTTCCGGCGGCGATGTCGCGAAGCAGTCGCCGCATGATCTTGCCGCTGCGGGTTTTGGGAAGGGCGTTGGTGAAGTGGATGTCGTCGGGAGCCGCCAGGGCACCGATCTGATGCCGCACGTGCTTGCGAAGCACGTCCTTCAGCGCGTCGCTTGGCTCGCCCGATCGCAGCGTGACGAACACCGCCACGGCCTCCCCCTTCACGTCGTGCGGCCGGCCCACCGCCGCCGCTTCGGCGACACTCGGGTGGCTCACGAGGGCGCTTTCGATCTCGATCGTGGAGAGTCGATGGCCGGCGACGTTGAGCACGTCGTCGATTCGCCCCATGATCCAGTAGTAGCCGTCGGCGTCCTGCCGGGCGTTGTCGCCGGCGAGATACTTCCCGGGCACCTTGTGCCAGTACGCCTCGTGGAACCGGTCGTCATTCCCCCAGATGCCCCGCAGCATGCCCGGCCACGGCTGGGTGATGACGAGCCAGCCGCCCTCCCCCTGGGCGACAGGATGGCCGGCCGCATCGACGATCTGGGGCACCACACCGGGCAGGGGCAGCGTGCAGCTGCCCGGCTTCGTCGGGGTGCAGCCCGGCAGCGGGCTCATCATGATCCCGCCGGTCTCGGTCTGCCACCAGGTGTCGACGATCGGGCATCGCTTGCCCCCGATCACCTCGTGGTACCACATCCACGCCTCGGGATTGATGCCTTCGCCGACGGTCCCGAGCAGCCGGAGGCTCGAGAGATCCCTCCCCTCGATGTGCTGCATGCCCCACTTCATGAATGACCGAATGGCCGTGGGCGCCGTGTAGAAGATGGTCGGCTTCTCCTGCTCGATGATCTCCCAGAAGCGGCCCTCGTGCGGGGCGTTGGGAGCGCCTTCGTAGATGAGAATGCTCGCTCCCGCTGCCAACGGGCCGTAGGTGACATAGCTGTGGCCGGTGATCCAGCCACAGTCCGCAGTGCACCAGAAGAGATCGTCGTCCCGCAGATCAAACACCCATTCTGCCGTGGTCTTCGCCCACAGGATGTAGCCGGCGGTCGTGTGCTTGATGCCCTTCGGCTTCCCGGTCGAACCGCTCGTGTAGAGAATGAAAAGTGGGGCCTCCGAGTCCATGGGCTCCGGCGGCAGATCGGTGGGCATGCCCTCCACAAGATCGTGCCACCAAACATCGCGGCCCGTCACCATCTCAACCGGCTGCCCCGTTCGCTTGAGCACGATCACGTGCTTCACCGTGGTGGGGGGATGCGACGCCGAGGCCAGCCCTTCGTCGACGTTCTTCTTCAGGGGCAGCTGCGCTCCACGACGCCATCCTCCATCGGCCGTGATCACGGCGACAGCCTGGGCATCGTGGTTGCGATCGGCGATCGCCTCGCTGGAAAAACCACCGAAGATCACCGAATGCACGGCACCGATCCGGGCACAGGCCAGCATGGCGATCACGAGTTCGGGGGTCATCGGCATGTAGATCGAAACCACGTCGCCCTGACGAATCCCGAGCTTCATGAGCCCGGCCGCAAACCGGCTCACGTCGTCGCGCAGCTGGCTGAACGTGTAGGTGCGTCGCTCGCCGACCGGCTCACCGACCCACGTGATCGCGATCTTGTCGCCGCGTCCCGCCGCGATCTGTTGGTCGAGGCAGGCCGCCGAGGCATTGGTCCGGCCGTCGACAAACCAACGGGCATCCGGCGGCTGCCAGTCGAGCACCTTGGTGTAGGGCTTCATCCACGGAAGCTGCCGACCACGGTCATCCCAGAAGGACTCAGGGGACGTTGCCGCCTCGTCATACAGGGCGCGATAGGCCTCGAGCGACCCGATGCGGGCTCGGCTCGAAAACTCGGCCGACGGCGGGAACACCCGCGTCTCCTGCATGACGCTTGCCACCTTGCCCGATGAACCCGAGGAATCCGCCATGGCGATCTGCTCCTTGCGTCAAACGTTTCCCGGCGATCGTGCCGCCCCGCCCTCAAAAGGGCCATCATCCTCGTCGTCACCGAACCCGATGCCAAGCGCCCTGGCCGCCTGCACGGCGGAACCGCGGGGATCGACCGTTGACAGTCGCCCGATGGCGGCCGAAATCAGCACGCTGGCGATGTCAGGCGGCGTGTAGCAGACCATCTCGCCGAATCGCCCCTCATGCACGAGTCGGGCGGCATGGGCGCCAAACTCGGTGGCCAGCATGCGGTCGAACGGTGTCGGCGTGCCGCCACGCTGAAGGTGGCCGAGCACCACCGTCCGAACGTCGCGGCCAAGCCGCCGGCCCACCTCTCGGCCGACGATGTCGCCAATGCCGCCGAGTTTCACCTGCCCCTCACCAGAGCAGCCGGCGTGCACCAGCCCGCCCCCGGGCTGCTGCGCTCCCTCCGCCACGACGATCAGCGTCGATCGTTTGCCTTCTGCCTCGCGCTCCATCACCTTGCGGCAGACATTTTCAAACGTCCATTCGATTTCGGGAATGAGGATCACATCACCCCCGCCGGCGATGCCGGCATGGAGGGCGATCCATCCGGCGTGCCGCCCCATCACCTCGAGCACCATGATTCGTTCATGGCTCGCCGCGGTGGTGTGAAGGCGATCGAGGGCATCGGTCGCCGTCGCCACGGCGGAATCAAAACCGAAGGTGAATGCCGTGCAGCAGAGATCGTTGTCGATGGTTTTCGGAACACCGACCACCGGCACGCCATGCTCATGGAGCTGCTGGGCGATGCCGAGCGACCCATCTCCTCCGACACAGATCAGACCGGTGATCCCGAGCTGTCGAACGGTCGTCGCAGCCTGAGAGACCAGCTGAGGATCGATCTGGACCCGTTCCCCCTCCCCCACGAGCGATGTGAAGCGACCTTTGTTGGTCGACCCGAGAATCGTGCCGCCCTCGAGCAGGATGCCCGCGGTGTTGTGGGCGTCGAGCGGCATGTAGCTGACCGGATCCACCAGGCCCTCGTAGCCCCGCAGAAACCCCACCACGTCGTAGCCAAGCCGCATGGCCGACTTCGTCGCGGCGCGGATCACGGCGTTGAGTCCCGGGCAGTCGCCCCCGCCGGTGAGGATGCCGATCCTGGGACGATGCGCCATGTCTCAGTGCGCTCCCTGGGCCGCCAGCCACCGCTCGGCGTCGAGGCCGGCCATGCAGCCCGTGCCGGCGGCGGAGATGGCCTGTCGGTAGTAGTCGTCGGCGACATCACCGGCGGCAAACACGCCGTCCACGCTCGTGGCCGTGCGAAAATGCTGCTTCCACACGATGTACTTCTTGGGAGTCAGTTCGAGCTGGCCTTCGAGAAACCCGGTGTTGGGCGTGTGGCCGATCGCCATGAACACGCCGGCGGCGTCGAGCGTCTGCTCGGCCTTGTCGCCAACGGTGCCTGCCAGCCGCACGCCGGTCACGCCGTGCGAGTCGTCGCCGAGCACTTCGACGATCGTGGTATTGAAGTGGATCTTGATCTTCCGGTTTTCGAACGCCCGCTGCGCCATGATCTTCGACGCGCGAAACTCGTCGCGGCGATGCACGAGGTGGACGGTGGCGGCAAACTTCGAAAGATAGGTGGCCTCCTCGATCGCCGAATCCCCGCCGCCAACCACGACGATGGACTGGTTCCGAAACCGGGGCAGCGCCCCGTCGCACACGGCACAGGCGCTCACGCCGCGATTCTTGAATCGCTCCTCGCTCGGCAGGCCGAGCCAGTTGGCACTCGCGCCGGTGGCCACGATCACGCACCTGGCCTCGACGACGCCGCCTTCCGACGGATAGAGCTTGAACGGCCTCGCGGAGAAATCGACGCGGGTGATGTCGTCGGTCACGATCCTGGTGCCGAAGTTGGAGGCCTGCTGCCGCATCAGCTCCATCAACTCCGGCCCGGTCACGCCCTTGCCCTCGTGCGGCGCCATCATCATCCGACGTTCCGCGGGGAGCGCCGACTCGAGAAACCCGCCGAGGTCGCCGTGCGGAAAGCCGGCGTAGTTCTCCACCTCGCTCGTGAGGGCAAGCTGGCCGAGCGGCAGCGTCCCCGCCATCCGGTTCTTTTCGGAGATCGCTCCCTCGTACACGAGCGGCTTGAGCTGGGCACGGGCGGCGTAGGTGGCGGATGACCAGCCGGCAGGACCGCTACCGATGATGACCACGTTCTCGATCGACGACATGAAGGCGGGCTCCCCGGGAATGGCGGCGGCCGCCCGCATCGACGGGAGGCTGCAAACCAGGCATGATGTACCCGTTCCAGGCCTGGCGGAAAACCCGTCCGACGAAATCCCGGACTCGACGCATGAGCCTTCTGGCCATCCTCCTGCCGAGCGCCTTCCTCCTCATGGCGGCCTATCGCCTGTACGGCGGACTGCTCACACGGCTTTTTCGCCTCGATCCCGACGCTCCGACGCCGGCCGTCACGCTTCGGGATGACGTCGATTACGAGCCGATCGCCCCACAACTCCTCCTCGGCCAGCACTTTTCCGCGATCGCCGCAGCCGGCCCGATCGTCGGACCGATCCTGGCCGGCGTGGCCTTCGGATGGGCGCCCGCCCTGGCCTGGATCCTCATCGGCAGCATCCTCATCGGGGGTGTGCACGACTTCGGCGCGCTCGTCGCCTCGGTAAGGCACAAAGCCCGTTCGATCGCCGAAGTGGTTCGTGATCACATGAGCCGACGGGCGTACGTGCTCTTTCTGTCGTTCGTGTGGATCGCGCTGGTCTACATCATCGTCGCCTTCACCGACATCACCGCCCAGAGCTTCGTCGGCCGACAGGTTCTCGAAAATGGCGAGAGCGTGTCGGGCGGAGGCATCGCCACGTCGAGCCTGCTCTACCTCGCGCTGCCCGTGATCATGGGATTGTGCATGCGGTATGGACGAATGCCGCTGTGGCTGGCGACGACCGTGTTTCTCCCGTTGGTGGGTGTCGCGATCTGGGGCGGGCAGCAGGTGCCATTCGATCTCGCCGCCGCCCTCGGCACGAGCGACACGACGGCGCAGAAGATCTGGGGCGTGCTGCTCCTGGCGTATTGCCTGATCGCCGCGATGGTGCCGATGTGGCTTCTCCTTCAACCTCGAGGACACCTCGGCGGCTGCTTCCTCTATGTGGCGCTAGCCGGCGCGGCGATCGGCCTGGTGGCGAGCGACCACGTGCTCGCCCCCGTGTTTGGCGGCGACGCGGCCGTGCGGTATCCGGCCTTCACCGGCTGGCAGGCCGCCAATGGACAGCATCTCGTGCCGATGCTCTTCATCACCATCGCCTGCGGGGCGTGCTCCGGCTTCCACTCCCTGATCGCGTCGGGCACCACGAGCAAACAGCTGCGCCGCGAGACCGATGCCCGGGGAATCGGCTATGGCACCATGTTGCTGGAGGCGATGGTGGCGGTGGTGAGCCTGTGCTGCGTGATGGTGCTTCGCGGTGACAGCCCTCTGGCACAACAATCGCCCAACTTCATCTACGCCCTTGGGATGGGGCAGTTTCTCGAGATCCTCGGCGTGCCGGCGACCATCGGCGTGTCGTTCGCGCTGATGGCGTTCACGACGTTCGTGTACGACACCCTCGATGTCTGCACCCGCCTGGGCCGCTACATCGTTCAAGAACTCACCGGCCTCTCGGACCGTCTCGGTGGCTGGATTGGCACGGCCCTCACGGCGGGTGTGCCGCTGGTGTTTCTGCTCCGACCAAACCTCGACGCCAACGGCCAGCCTGTGGCCGCCTGGAAAACCTTCTGGAGCCTCTTTGGTGCGAGCAACCAACTCCTGGCGGCCCTCACGCTCCTGGGGGTGACCGTGTGGCTGTGGCGAACCCGCCGGGAGACCTGGGTGTGGCTCGTCACCGGCCTCCCCACGGCGTTCATGTATGCGATGAGCACCTGGGCACTCACGTCGATGACGCTGCCACGGTTTTACGCAGAAGGGTCGTTCGTGTTTCCGGCCGATCCGGTTCCGTGGGCGGGCCTCGTGCTCCTCATGCTGGCCGCTGTGATGCTCGTGGAGGCGGTGCTGGCGCTCACCGCCCCGCCATCCTCCGGCCGTCCTCACACAAATCTCACACACCGCTCACATTTGACTCACGCGGCTCCTCGATAAGACGCCTGAGGATCTGCTCGTCGCCCCGGATTCCCCGGAGCGGAGGAGGTTCTCTCCCTCCTTCCCAAGGACGCGTCTATGCGGGCTCACGCCACCCGGCCGTCACGCACGGCCTTCACGCTTGTCGAACTTCTCGTGGTGATCGCGATCATCGCGACCCTCATCGGTCTTCTGCTTCCCGCCGTCCAGAGCGCCCGCGAGGCGGCCCGCCGCATGCAGTGCGGCAACCAGATCCGGCAGATGTCGCTCGGCGCGCTCAACTACGAAAGCGCCAACCGTCGCTACCCGACCGGCGGCGAGGGCAAGGACTTCAGCAACGGCGGCAAGGATGCGATGCACGTCGCCTCCTTCTTCGTCCGCGTCCTCCCCTTCCTCGAGGAAGGGGGCATCGCCAGCAAGTGGAACAAGAACCAGCCCTACTGGAGCCCAACCAACATGCCGCTGGCGACCGCCCAAATCGCCACGTTCATGTGCCCCAGCAACGGCATCTCGACGGAGGGATCGGCCGGTGCTGCCTCGAGCGGCGGCAACTACGGCCGCACCGACTATATGCCGGTGGTCTATACCGACCTGAGCCCCGTGGACGGCACCCGTAAGAAGGCCAGCGGCACGACCCGCAATGGCTACAAGAACGGGGCGCTCTCCTACGACGAGTCGAGCACCGTGGGCAGCGTCACCGACGGCACGAGCAAGACGGTGCTCTTTTTCGAAGACGCCGGGCGGGAAGCGATGCATGCCGGCACGAAGTCCACTACGGCGAGTGGTGCCGGTGGGACGACCCTGTGGGTGCGGACGGCCAGCGGCCGCACGACGATCATCAACTCTGGCGACGCCGACTTTCCGGCCTGCCCGAGCGGTGACTGCCCCGGTGGAAAGACCGTGCCGAATCGTTGGGCCGACCCGGACTGCGCCAGCGGCGTGTCGGGCGCTCCCTACGAAGAGTCGAAGAATCCTCGGACGCAGCCGATCATCAACAACACGAAAAACCCGATCGGCGGCTCGGCTTCGACCTGCGTGTGGGCCACGGCCAACAACTGTGGTCCCAACGACGAGCCCTTCGCCCAGCATGCCGGCGGCCTCTGCGGCATGGGCATGGCCGACGGCTCCGTGTCGTTCATCTCGGATTCCGCCGACGTGCAGGTGGTTCGCCAACTGAGCGACCGTGCCGACGGTGAAGTGCAGCGTCCCTGGGACTGATCGGCCCTGAGACCACGCCGATCAACCTAGCGTAACCATCATGATTTCGGCGATCGGCCGGCGGGATGACGATCCCGCCGGCCGATTCTTTTTCACGCGGCATCTTCAGGTGCCCTATCATGGCTCTGAACGTCGGCTCACCGTCTGCCCGTTGGGGATGCCATGGCCACCTGGACGAGAGACGCACTCCAAAAGCTGATCGCCTCGCGGATGGCGGGCTACAAGTTCATCGTGGTCGCCAACCGCGAGCCCTTCATCCACCGGTATCAGGGCGATCGGATCGAGGTGCTCCGGCCGGCGAGCGGGATGGTGACGGCCCTCGACCCCATCATGCACGCCAGCGGCGGCACGTGGGTGGCCCACGGGAGCGGCACGGCTGATCGCGACACCGTCGACGCCAACGATCGACTCCAGGTGCCCCCCGACGATCCGGCCTACACCCTCCGACGGGTGTGGCTCACGAAGCGGCAGGAGGCGGGCTACTACTACGGCGTCGCCAACAGCGGCCTCTGGCCGCTCTGCCATGTGACGTTTACGCCCCCCGTGTTTCGACCCGAAGACTGGCAGACCTACCGTGAGGTCAACCGGATCTACGCCGACGCCGTTTTGGAGGAGGCCGGCAACGATCCCTCGTTTGTCTTCATCCAGGACTACCACTTCTGCCTGCTGCCGAGGATGCTCAAGGAGGCCAACTCCAACCTCATCATCGCCCACTTCTGGCACATCCCCTGGCCGAACCGCGAGGTGTTTCGGGCCTTCCCCTACAAGGAGGAACTCCTCCACGGACTGCTCGGCAACGACCTGCTCGGCTTTCACATCCGCTACCACTGCCAGAACTTTCTCGACACCGTCGACCGAACGATCGAAGCTCGTGTCGATACCGACCGCTTCCAGGTGACGAGGCTCGGCCAGACGACGACCGTGCAGGACTTTCCGATCAGTATCGACTTCAAGGAACATGACGAGGCGTCGCGGGCCGACGCGGTGACCGAAGCCATGGATCGCTGGCGGCGTCGACTCGGCCGCTCGGCGCGGATCGTCGGGGTTGGCATCGAGCGGCTCGACTACACCAAGGGCATACCGCAACGCCTGCGCGCGATCGACTATCTCCTGCAGACCCGTCCGGAATACCGCGGCCGGTTCGTGTTTCTGCAGGTGGCCGCCCCGTCCCGCTCCCACATCCCCGAATACCAGCGGCTCGAGTCGGAGGTTGAGGCGCTCGTCGACGAGATCAACTTCCGCTGGTCGGAGTCGGGCTGGCAGCCGGTGCTGTTTCTCAAGGAGCATCACGGCCAGACCGACCTGATGGCGATCCATCGCCTCGCCCATTTCTGCATCGTCAGTTCGCTGCACGACGGCATGAACCTGGTCGCCAAGGAGTTTGTCGCCTGCCGCACGGACGAGGATGGGGTGCTCATCCTCAGCCAGTTCACAGGCAGCGCCCGCGAACTCGACGATGCCCTGCAGGTGAACCCCTTCGCCATCGAGGAGATGGCCAGCGCCATGGCCTCGGCCATCGAGATGCCCGCCGAGGAGCGGCAGCGACGCATGCGACGCATGCGTGAGCATCTCGCGAGGCACAATGTCTTCCGCTGGGGGGGCAAGGTGCTCTCGGAGTTGCTGAAGTTCGACTTCAGTGAAAGCGGCTGACGGCGATCGGAAGCCCTCCAGGCGTCATGGTCGGCACCACCGTTCGTCTGCCCGGCAAACTGGACGGCCTGGGCAACATTGCCGATCTCCGTAAGGCGTGACGATTGCCATGCCGGTTGGAGCAGGTCCGACCGGGCGGCCATCGTGAGCAGAAAACGGAGGCCTGGAATGTCGATCGGCGTGTCGCCCGTCGCGTGGGATGAATCGGTGCTCCACCGCTTTCGTTTTGACTGGAAGTCGGCCATGGTCGGCGGGGCGATGGTGCTGGCCGCGTCCTACGTGGGATTCGTGCGGCCGGCGGCACGGCACATCACCTCACTCGAGCAGCACGTGTCACGTCTCGCGGCGTCCATCGACTCGCTCAACGCCTCGCGGGATGGCGTGGATCGGGCGACAAGCCTGCTCACCAGGCTCGATGAGCAGGCTGCACGGATCGATGCGGCCGAAGCGATGCTGGCGCGGGTCGATGCCCTGACGACACGGATCGTGGAGAGCGGCACGCCCGTCGGCACGGCGTCGGCTGCGCTCGATCGGATCGTGTCGGTGCAGGAAGGGCTCGTGGCCCGCGCGGAGAAGGTGGAGGCAGCCGAGGCCGTGCTCGGGACGATCGACGCGCTGGCCACCGATGCGGCGGCAACGGCCAGCGCGGCGTCGCAGGCACGCGACTCGCTCGTCATGGCGACCGAGATTCAGGGTGAGCTGCAGGCGGGACTGGTGGCGCTGGGCGACGCGGCGCCCGCCGCCGAACGGCTGACCGGCCTCTGTCGCCAGATCGTCCGCCGCTCCGAGGATGTGTCGGAGGCGAGCGACCGCCTCGAACGTCTGGCCTCGCTGAAGGATGACGTGATCCGCCAGACAGCCGACGTCGATGCCGCCGGCGACACGCTCACCCGGCTCGTCGACCTCACGGAGTCGCTCGAGTCGGCATCGGCCACGGTCGCGAGCCTCCAGCGGTTTGTCGTCGATGTGGTGCTCCTCGAGCCGTCCTTTGCCCGAGCCGTGCGCACGCTCGAGCCGATGATGGAAATCACGCGCGGGGGCCGGCGGTCTGATCTTCGAGAGAACGACACCGACGCCACGGACCAAGAGACCGTGACCGAGGTGGCCCGGATGCCGGAAAGTCGCTGAAAACAGGGCGATTCGCCTCGCCGCTCGCCGTTTCGACGGGATTCGCCGAGTTCTGGTCCCTGGGGCGGCTGCCCCGGTATCCTCGGGGCATGCCGTTTCCAACTGCCGCCGGGGGTTTGAACCAGTCCCGTCGCATCGATCGCCGTTGGATCGCCCTCGTTGCCCTTGCGATGCTGGTCGGTCCGTTCGTTCTCCGAGGCCGAGCCGCCGAAACGCTCACCTTCAGCCCGACGGCCACGGGTTCCACCCGGTCGATTCAGTCGTGGGGATACGACACGGCCTGGCCGAGTTATGAAAACGCCCGCCTCAGCATCCTCACGTTTGGCGGTGCGAGCCGCGTCGATGTCGTTCGCGTGAACTTCCACGAGTTTGAGGCCCTACAGGCCGATGGCTCGCTGGGACCCCAGTCGAAGGCGGCACTCGACGCCGCGGCCTCGCTCGCCAAGATGGCCGGCAACAAGCCGATCTCGTTGACTCCCGACACGGGGGCGGGCACCGATGCCTGGTATCTCGACGGTGCCGGCGGGGTCAACGCCTCGCGGTATGCCGCGATGATCATCGCGACGGCCCGGTATCTCGCCGACCGCCACGGGCTCTCGGTCGGCACGGTCGAAGTGTGGAATGAGCCCGACTACTGGCCCGGGCAGCCGACCGCCTCGCAGGTGAGCCAGATCACCTCGCTCATCAAATCCGAGCCGCTCCTTCAGGGCGTCGACATGATGGGACCGAGCACGCTCTCGCCAAACACCTGGTGGTATGACCAGATCGCCGGCTCCGTGAACGTGGGCGCCACCCACAAACTCGGCGGCAGCGCGACCAACTACATCGATTTTATCCAGCGGGTTCACTCGACCGGTGACGCCTTCGCCAATCCGGAGGCGCACAGCCTTGCGGAGGTCATCCTCGGCGCCGAATACGGCACGTCGGAAGTGATCTGGTGGGGCCCGGCGCTCAACTCCCGGGGCCAGTTCGTGCAAGCGAGCGACGGCGTACGACTCGGCTACGCCGAGAACCGTGGCGATGAGACGGCGGCGGCGGTCTACCGTTCTCCCGATGGCAAACTCCAGGCGTTTGCCGGCAGCTTCGAGCGCTCAGGCACGCCGACCGCATACCGAATGGTCAGCGCCGACCGCGAGGTCTATTTCAACGGCGTGGGCCCGATCCGCGAATGCATGATCAGTGCGACGCGGGATGTTCAGGGGGCCTTCGCCGACATCACCTACGGGAGCGACGCCATCGGGCAGGGCACGTCGCTCGACGGCAACCGCTGGACCATCGTGAACCGGGCCACCGGACAGGTGCTCCAGGTTGCCAATGGCTCGGTGGTCAACGGCGGGGCCGTCAACGCCGCCACCGACACTGGCACCCTCGCCCAACGGTGGAACATCACGCGAAGCGATCAGGGGTATTTCACGATCCTCAACGCCAACAGCGGGATCGCCCTCGACATGGCCAACTCGTCGCTTGCCGATGGCGGCGTGGCCCAGCAGTGGGGCAACGGCGACGCCCTGCCACAAACCTGGACGATCGATCCGGCCGGCAACGGCTTCTTCGCCATCCGCAACGGCAACAGCGGCAAGTATCTCACCGGCAACGCCACGCGGGCCTATCAGACATCCTATGACGGCTCGGCGCTTCAGCAGTGGCAGTTCGTGCTGGCCAATCCCGCCGCGACCGGCTCGCTGGTCGCCCGCTACGACTTTCAAGGCAACGCCAACGACTCCGTCGGCGGTCACCATGCGACGCTCTCAGGAGCGCCGACCTATGTCGCCGGTCCAACGGCTGCCGAGGGGCTGGGGCTTTCCTTCAACGGCTCCTCGACCTACGCGACCCTTCCCGCCGGCGTCGCCGACTCGACCGACATCACCCTCTCCACCTGGGTGAAGTGGAATGGCGGAGGAGCCTGGCAGCGGATCTTCGACTTCGGCGACGACACCACCACCAACATGTATCTCACACCGACCTCGGGCGACGGAACGATGCGGTTTGCGATCACGACGTCGGGAGCGGCTGGCGAAGAGATCCTCGACACCTCACCCCTGCCCACCGGCCAGTGGACGCATCTGGCGGTCACGCTCTCCGGCAATACCGGCGTGCTCTACGTCGATGGTGCACCACGGGTGGCCGGCCGGATCCTTCTTGACACGAGCGACCTGACACCCACCCGCAACTTCCTCGGCAGGTCGCAGTATGCCGATCCGCTCTTCAATGGCGTTCTCGACGACTTCCGAATCTACGACTACGCCCTCTCGCAGGCGGAGGTGGCTAATCTGGTGCCCGTGAGCCGCTCCACGTGGACGGGCAACGTGAATGGGGTGTGGAGCACGACCACGCAGGCGTCGCCGAAGAACTGGAAGCTCACCTTCAACGCCTCGGGCTCGGATTACGTCGACAACGACACGATCGTGTTTGACGACACCGCCGCCCGCTTCACCGTGAGCACCGATGCCGACGTGAGGCCGCAGGTCGCCACCTTCCACAACGCCACCACCTACACGCTCTCGGGCTCGGCAGGCATCGCCGGCACCGGACGACTCGTCAAAAACGGCCTCGGCACGCTCATCATCGCCAACCGCAACACCTACTCGGGATCGACCTCGATCAACTCCGGCGTCGTGAACCTCACGGGTTCGCTCGCAGGAACACCGATCACCGTGGATGCAGCCACGTTCGTGGAATCGGCAACGGGCGTGATCTCCGGCGGCGCGTCGCTCGTCACCTACGGGCTCACCCGACTCGCAGGATCGAACGCCCTCGGCCAGCTTCGAGCCTCGGGCCCGGGCACGGTGACGATCGAGGGGGGCACGACGACCCTGGCCTCGGCTGCGATCGGCGATGCCTCCGGCGATCGGGTCACACTGGCGATCACCGGAGGCACCGTGACGTGTGCCGGGGAGTTGTGGGTGTCGTCCAACACCTCGGCCTCGGGCACGCTCCGGCTCTCGGGCGGCACGCTGAGCGTGGGCAGTTGGCTAGCTGTTGGCCGTGGAGGCGACGCCGGTGTTCTCGAGATGACCGGAGGCCGGATCAACCTCACCGCTTCGCCCCTGACCATCGCCTCGTTTGCCGGCAACGCCGGCCGTGTGACGGTCAGCGGTGGGAGCGTGGTGAGTGCCAACAACATCTAGGTGGGAGAGGGAGGCACCGGCAGCCTGAGCATCTCCGGCAGCGGATCGGTCACCACCGGCTCGACCACTCGGCTGATCGTGGGCCGCAACGCCGGCGCGTCGGGCACGTTCACCCTCGCATCGGGTGGCACCGCCTCGACCCTGGCGGTGGTCGGTGGATCGGGAGGTTCGCGACTGGTGTTCGCCGGCGGGGTGCTGAAGGCTCTTGGGTCTGGCACGGCATTCGTGAGCGGACTCACCGAGGCGGTGGTCCGCACGGGGGGAGCCGTGATCGACACGAATGGGCAGACCGTGACCGTCAGCCAAGGGCTCTTGCACGATCCATCCCTCGGGGCGACGGTCGATGGTGGCCTTGTGAAACGAGGCCTTGGCACGCTCACCCTCAGCGGCAGCAACACCTACACGGGCCTCACCACCGTCACTGGAGGCCACCTCGTCATCGACGGATCACTGGCCGGCTCACTCATCGTCAACTCCGGCGGCAGCGTCGGCGGAACGGGAACCCTCAGAACCACGCTGGTGTTTGCAGGGGGAAGCCTCGCCCCCGGCGGCTCGGCCACCCCTGGCGTCCTTCGTTCGACCGGCACGGTCACGATGGCGGCGGGGTCGACCCTCGCGATCGATCTTGCCTCCGCAGGTGCCGGAGCCCTGGCGGCCGATGCGCTCACGGCCGCCGGCGACGTGCTGCTCAACGGCGGCGTGCTTGCCCTCGCATCACCCGACACCCTCGCGGCACGCTGGCTGGCCTCTCAGGAAATCATCACAGGCCGCACCGTGCTGGGGACCTTTCGGGCGATCGACGGCGTGCCGCTCGTCGACGGATCCCGGCTGGCGCCGACCTACACGGCAACCTCGGCGCGTGTCACGGTGGCCGCAGCAGGCGACCTCAACATCGACGGCGCGATCGACCTGCTCGACGTCGCGGGCTTCGTCTCTTCGGGCCTCTACGACACCGGCGCTGGCGGCACCTGGGATCGGGGCGACTTCAACGGCGACGGCCTCATCGACCTGCTCGATGCCGCCGATTTTCTCACCACAGGACTCTACGACACTGGCTCATACGCCGCACCCGCGAGTGCGGTCGCGAGTGTTCCGGAGCCGGCCGGCCTCGCGGGGGCCGGAGGGGCCATCGCCCTTGCAACACTGATACGTCGACGTCGGCGCACGACGTGCGTCAGGACGTGATCGAGCCGTCGGCCTACCGAACACCACCATGGCCGCTCCGGCGACCATGGCACTCTCCGTGGCCGGCAAGTTGATGGCTTTTCTCACTCGATGCCGGTGAACAGACACCATCACCGTGAGGGAAACCAATGCCGGAGGTGGGACTTGAACCCACACGCCCTTGCGGGCAACGGATTTTGAGTCCGCCGCGTCTGCCATTCCGCCACTCCGGCTCGAGAGAGGCACTCGCTCGGCATGAGCCTACGGCCCAAACGCCTTCCATGCCAGCGGCACGCCGATCGTGGCTAGAATGCCGCCGTTGGATTCCCACCCTCCCTTTCCGCCGAGGCCACCAGACCGTGTCGATCAAGGACGCCTACACCCGCGGCCAGTTCGCCCTTTCATTCGAACTCTTCCCTCCGAAAACGCCGGAGACGGAAGCCGTCATGTGGAAGACGGTCGATGAACTCATGGCGTTTGATCCGGCCCTCATCACCTGCACCTATGGCGCCGGCGGATCGACCCGCGGCACCACGCTCCACGTGCTCCAAGGCGTGCTTGCCCGCCACCGCGTGGCGGTGGCGAGCCATCTCACGTGCGTCGGAAGTTCCGTCGACGAACTCCGCGACTACCTTCGAGAAGCCTGCGGGCTCGGCGTGTCGTCGATCGTGGCCCTTCGTGGCGATCCGCCCAAGGGCGAGGACGCCTTTCGGCCCGTGGAGGGCGGGTTTCGATACGCCTCGGAACTCGTCGCCCTCATTCGCGCCGAGTTTCCCCAGCTGGGCATCCTCGTGGCGGGCTATCCCGAGACGCACCAGGAAGCGGCGAGCCCGGAAGCCGACCTCGACAACCTCAAGCGCAAATGCGACGCGGGAGGGGATGTGGTGGTGACACAACTCTTCTACGACAACGCCGATTTCTTCCGGTTCCGCGAACGCTGCGACAAGCTTGGCATCACGTCACCGATCGTGCCGGGCGTGATGCCCGTGACCAACTACGCCCAGATCCGAAGGATCGCCAGCCTCTGCAAAGCCAGGCTGCCCGACGCATTCACCCGCGCGTTCGAGGCGGCCGGCAGCGATGAGGCGGCACAGTTCGAGGCTGGCGTGGCCTTCGCGGCTCGGCAGGTCGACGCGCTGATCGCCGGCGGCGTGCCAGGAATCCATTTCTACGTGCTCAACCGGTCGCCGGCCACCGTCCGCGTGCTCGACCACGTGGGGATGAAGCGCACGCGGGCCTGATCGAACGATCCCGCACGGAATAGCCGGCGTGTCCCACGGCTCACGCCGTTGGGCTTAGACGGAACGCGAACGCCACGCCCCGCGAGTTGATGAGCGAGGGGGTGCCCACGCCCCGCAAGCCGGCGTCACTGCCGAGCGAGAGCCAGGATGGCGGAGCGAAGGCAGGGCCGAGCGAGCCCGAGGGCACGGATGCCCGAAGCGAGCGTCCGGCGGCGGGGTGTGGGCATCACCGAAGCCTTACCCCGGGAGGTGAACAGCCCAGGGTGCCCGGATCGCCGTGCGACACCGCACCTCAGCGGGGAGGCTGGTCGTCGTCCATCGTGCGGATGTAGCTCCGCAAGCGCTCCAACTCGTCGGAGACGTGACGAAGCTTGAGCATGTTCTCGACACGCTTCACGAGTTCGACCCGATTGACGGGCTTCGAGAGGAAATCGTCCGTGCCTGCTTCGACGGCTCGCTCGATATCGCCGAGCTCGCCCAGGGCCGTCACCATCAACACCATGATCGAACTGGTCGCCGGGTCGGCCTTCAGCCGCTGGCAGACCTCGAAGCCCGAAAGCTTGGGCATCATCACGTCGAGCAGAAGCACGTCCGGATGGAAGGACGCGACCTTGTCGAGCGTGTCGGCGCCGTCCACGGCGGAGGCGATCTCGCAGCCCAACTCTGTGAGGTAGACCTCGAGCAGTTCGCGATTGGGCTCGTTGTCGTCGGCGATCAACACCCTCGCCATGCGGGAGGTCGGATCGGCGGCAACGTTGGCTTTGGGCATGGGTGATTCTTTCGAGGGCTCGACGACTGGTGCGACGGTGTTCACGGACACTCGAACACCGACTGCGTCTTCACGATCGCCAGGTCGTCGGGAAACGTATGGTACGCCTGGATGCTCAGACTGCGAGGCCTCGTTTCCACGTCGATCCAGCTGATGGCTCCGAGGGCAACCCGCCCCTTGGATTCAAAGCGATGGAGCATGCCCCGGCGATGGCCGGCCTCGAGCAGTTCCTGCTGGAATGCCCAGAAAACCTCCTGATGCACCGTCTCGAGCTGGAAGCAGGTCTGGTAGCTGGCCCCGCCGCGACATTCCATCCGGTCGCTCCGCTCGCCGGCGATGCGATGGGAGATGAGCCGACGCTTCTGCGGCAACGGCTGCGAGACGCTCGTCGCCACCTCGGTGAGCGTCAGGCCATCCTTTCTCCAGGTCACGAGGTGGCCGGCCGACGTGATCGACACCGATGCGGAGTACCCTCCGCGATCGACCGTGCGAGACGCACACATCTCGAAGAGTTCCGGATGGAGCGCTCGCCCATAGAGTTGGAAAACGAGTTCGCCCACCTTCGGTCGCAGGGAAATCACGTTCACAGCCTCCAGGCCTCGAGCCGCCTCGAAAGTCGGATTATAGGAGTCACGGTCGGGAACCTCCAACGCCCGGTGGTGTGCCGACCGGCTTCCGTCAGAAAAGGCCTACGAGAATGTCGTAGATCGCGTGGGTTCCCGCGACGATGCCAAACCCACGTGCGAGAAACAGCGTGGCAAAGAACATGCCGGCAAGAAACCGAAAGGTGAAACTGTAAGCGGTAAAGGCATCGCCGAGCGGCCCGACATAATGGGCCGCACTGAACAACAGGCTCGATCCGACCAGGGCGATCAGGGCTGCCGCCGCCGGACGAAAGCCGAGTCGCTCCGCCAGCCATGCCAGCACCGGCAGCAGCAGGAGGCGAAAGAGCACTTCCTCGTAGAGCCCGGCCCCGCAAAACGCCACCACTCGGGCCAGAAACCCGTCGTCCACGAGCGACGCGGCCAGCGGCCAATACCGATCCTGAACCCGCGCCAGCGCCATGAGAGCCACTGCCCAGAGGCTGCACTCAAACGCCATCACGACGAGAATTCCTGGCCGAAACCGCCACGAGTCGTGGACCAGATGATGCCAGGCCAGAAGGCCGAGCACCGTCAGGATGGGGAGCAGAAAATACTCCCCAAAGCCTGCCGTATCGAGAAACTGCCGCAGCCAGACATCGGCCCCGTTTCGTGCCGTGCCGCGTCCAAGCAGCAGCACGCCCCCTTCGTAGGCGAGCACGAGCGGAAGCGAGAAGAAAAGGCTCGTCAGGGGTGTTCGCGAGAGGCTCCAGTAGGTCTCCGAAGGCTGTTCCTCGCCGGGACATGCCTCGTCGGGTGGCGGGAGGCCGTCGGGAGAATACACGTCGTCGAGTTCGGCCGACGCTTCGTTCCCGTGATGGGTCGATGGGTCGCCCCACAGGTCGTCATCACGTGATTCATCGGGCGAAAACGCCATCGCTGCTCGCGGCTCAAGGCACCGCGAACGTGATCTCCTGGCATCATCGCCGTGTCGCCACCCCGCGGTGGCAACATCATCGCACACCATTCCCCGGCCGTGCACTCAGAGGGCCCAAAAAAGTTTTTGTCAACGGGTTCAATTTCCCGGGCGGAATCGATCCCGGCGCGCCCCTCGGCCGATCATCCTTGACAACTCGACAACACCCCACAGAATCACGCTCGTCGATCACCGAATCGACACCACGCTCGCTCACGTCGAGCACGGAACGCGTGGAAACCTATCGTCTACGTTGATGAGCAACAGGGGGGCGACGACTTGAGGGATCGACAGTCGACGGCCTTGGGTCGTGGCTTGGAGGTCCCCCCCGTTTCTCGCCGACGTAGCGTGTCCGCTGGGCCGATTTCAGGCTGGTCTGGGTGGGTTTGCCCGGGCCCTGGGCTTGGACGGTAGAATGCGCCCAGGCGAGGGACGACCACGGAAACGGACATGGCACGCTGCCTCATTGGATGCGGCTCGAATCGCGGAAGCCGCCGCGATCAGTTGGATCGCGCCGTGGAGCTCCTCCGGTACATGCCCGGGGTGACGATGCAGGCGGTGAGCCGCTATCGCGAGACCGCCCCGGTGGGAGGCCCGCCAGGCCAGCGGGCTTTTCTCAATGGCGCCTGCCTCATCGAAACCGACCTGAAGCCCCACGACGTGCTGCAGCTGCTGACCGCGGTCGAAAACACGCTTCACCGCGAACGGGAGGAGCGCTGGGCCGATCGCACGATCGACCTCGACCTCTTGCTCTACGACGACCTGATCGTCGATTCAGAAGACCTCACGGTGCCACACCCCCGCATGGCCACCCGCCGTTTCGTGCTGGAGCCCGCCGCCGAGATCGCCGCCGAACTCCACCACCCCATCGCCGCCTGCACGGTGAAGGAGCTGCTCGACAATATCGCCACCCACGCCCTGCTGATCGCGATCGTCGGTGTGCCTGGCACCGCAACCAGTGAGATCATGGACGTCGTCGCCGACTCGCTCATGGCCCACGCCGTGCATGCGAACGTGCCTCACCCAGGAGACGATCATTCAGCCTCGCGTTGCCTTGCGACGTGGCGGCACGCGGTGACGACATGGTCGGAGGCTGTTGCCACCGACTGCCGCGAAGAAGGACCCCACATCACCGTCACCAACGCCTGGTGCGAAACGCTCCTGGGGGCCGCGGCCGAGGTGCTCACACCTGACGATCAGGCCTCTCTCCACGCCCACGCCGACTCGCTGCGTCATTCGCTCATGCGGCCCACGGCGGCCTTGTTCCTCCATGCCGACGAGGCAACGCTTCGCGAGCGGGTCGCCTTCCATCTTCGCCAGGCCAGCCGACACACCGATGTGTTTGCCGACCTTGCCGCCACGACCATCCTCTTACCAGCACTCGACGATGCCGTCGCTTCGCTGCTACGGATGCAAGAACGGATCGAGCAATGGCTGCGAGGCGGGAGCAGCCGGTGCCCGCCACCCAGAGCCGTGGTGCGCATCGATGCCGGCGACCTGCCGCAGGCGATCGCCGAAGCCTCCGCTGCGGTCGAGGCCATGCTCTGATGCCGCAGCCGGCCGTCTCGCCCGTGGCGAAACCGATCATCGTCACCGATCCCATCGCCATCCGGGAACAGGTGCGGGCTGCCCAAGCCCGCGGCCGTCGCGTTGGATTCGTGCCCACGATGGGGGCTCTTCACGAGGGCCATACGAGTCTCGTCGATCGAGCGGCGTGTGAGTGCGACGATGTTGCCGTTTCGATCTTCGTCAACCCAACGCAGTTCGGGCCGTCTGAAGACTTTTCTCGGTATCCCCGATCACTCGAATCCGACATTGCTGCCGTGGCCGAGCGTGGCGCCCGATGGGTGTTTGCGCCGGAGGCGGAGTCGATCTACCCGCCGGGATGGGCGACGCGCGTGGAAGTCGAGGGGCCCGCCCGCCGCTTCGAAGGCGAGATCCGGCCGGGCCATTTCTCGGGGGTCGCCACGGTCGTCTGTCGCCTGTTGCTCGCCGTGCCAGCCGACGAGGCCTACTTTGGGGCGAAGGACTGGCAACAGACGCTCGTGATCCGCCGCATGGTTCGCGACCTCGGCGTGCCGACCGGCATCACCGTCTGCCCCACGGTGCGTGAGCCAGATGGCCTCGCGATGAGTTCTCGCAATGCCTACCTCACGGCCGCCGAGCGGAGTCGCGCATGCGGTCTCTTCGAAAGCCTTCGCCTGGCCGAACAGGGATGGCTGGCCGGCGAGACGGTCGCCGTGATCGAGAGGGCGATGGCGCACCACCTCGCCGAGCGCGGCGTGACGGTCGACTACGCCGCCATCGTCGATCGTGACACGCTCGACCCACTCACCGACGAAACCTCTCCAGCCGTCGCCCTCGTGGCGGGCCGTCTTGGGATGACGCGACTCATCGACAACATTCTCCTGCCGCTTCGGCGCTGAAAGGGAAGCGTGATGCGGTCGACACTCTTCCACATTCCGCCTGCCATCGAGCTGGGAGGCTTTTCCATTCCGCTCTTCGGCGTGGGATTGCTGCTTGCGACCTGGGCGATGGTCGGAGCCGCCGCATTCGTCTGGATGGCGGCCAGGCACGGGCTCCTCCCGGCGGTGCGATCGCTCGGCGTGTCGCTGGCGGTGGTGGCGGGGCTGATTCTCCTCATCCCGATGATCGACGATGGGCAAGGCCTTCCGATTCGTGGCTACGGCGTGATGCTCCTGATCGCCGCCATGGCGGGCACGTGGCTGTCGATCGTCCGCGGTCGCCGTATGGGATTCGATGCCGACACCATCCTCTCCCTGGCCACCGAAGTGTTTCTTTGGGGTCTGGTGGGGGCGAGGCTCTTTTATGTGATCGAATACCACGACCAGTTCTTCGGGGGAGGCCGCACGGTGCTCCAATCCCTCGTGGCGGTGGCCAACATCACCGGCGGCGGACTGGTGGTTTTTGGCTCACTGCCCACCGCCGCCCTTGCGGCCTGGCGTTTCGCGCACCGACGTCACCTTTCCCTGGCCCGTCTTGCCGATTGCGCGGCGCCGGGCATGCTCCTGGGCCTGGCGATTGGTCGGGTGGGCTGCTTCCTCAACGGCTGCTGCTTCGGCGGACCGTGCGACCTTCCCTGGGCCATGCAGTTTCCCGATGGCACGGCGCCGGCGAGCCAGTATCCGGGGCCGTCAGGCGCAAGCCTGCCACTTCATCCGACGCAGCTCTACGCCGCGATCGACGCCGCGATCCTCTCGCTCCTGGCAGTCACGTTCACGCCCCTTGCCCGGCGCGACGGGGAAGTGTTCACCCTCGTGCTCACGCTCCACCCCATCTCCCGAATGCTTCTGGAAATGATCCGTGTCGATGAGCCATCCGCGCTGGGGACGCCGTTTTCCATCTCGCAGCTGGTGTCACTGGCGCTGCTGGCCCTGGCTGCCGGCTCGTGGTGGTGGCTTTCAGGCCAGCCCGTGCGAGAGGCTCGCGACCGGCTTTGACGCCCAGACAGCCTCCGGCGACATTGGTGGCAGATCACCGCCACCTCATTCGCCCGCCGAACGTTCCATGACGACCACCAACCCATCGCCCCACGATCCCGTGCCCTCCTCCTCGTCGCAGCCCGACGGGACCGACGGGGCCGTCGAGTCGGAGTGGAAGAAGCTCGAGGCGGAACGCATCGCCGAGGAGTGTGAAGAGGCCCGGGAAGACATTTTGGAGGCGACCCTTCACCCGGTGCCCAAAACCGGCACCTGGTCGTGGCTGGCACTGGCCGTGGCGCTCGCGGCCGGAGGGCTCGTGGCCGCCGGATTGGCCCGCTGGATGCCAGAGCCGTCGCACGAAGACGCCCCGATCCTGCCCCCGCGTGCCGTCACCCCGAGCGAGCCCGCCGACGACGCCACCGATGAGCACGACACCGCCGCGTCCCCATCGGAAACCGCCCCGTGAGCCACGAGCCCGCTCCTTCGGCATCGCGCGGAGCGCCCGGAAGCGTCACGATTCGGTGTCGCGCCGACGGCCCTCTGGTGGTTGAGCTTCCCGACGACATGGAGCTCCGAGTGCGGGTCACGGACCACGAAGGGGGTGAGTTTCCACTCCCGTCCCAGAAACGAGCCGTCGCCCTGTGCCGTTGCGGACAGAGCGGCACCAAGCCGTTTTGTGACGGTTCGCACAAATCCACCGGCTTCGCCGCACACAATTGTGCCGAGGATGCCTCTTGAAGCGGCATCGATGAAGCCCTGTGACGGCTACGGAACCTGTGCAGCAGGCGGAAGTTGTTCTCGTAGAACCACTTAGGTCAGGCGCCCCAGGTCAAAGAAGACCCCGAGAATCCCGGAACGATATGGACTCGATCCGCGGACACCTGTAGGGTTGATCGGCTTGGGCCTCGAGGAAAGGCCCGTGGACACGCCCCGGAAGGCATGATGAGCCACCACCGCACCAACTTCTACCAGCGGCACAGCGTCGGGATCATGGCGATCCTGGTGTTTCTGCTGCCCATGGTCGTGGTGGGGGCCATCAAGGCGAAGTCCAACAACCGAAACGACGTCAAGGGCTGGCTCCCGGCTGAATACCCGGAGACGCAGACCTATCGATTCTTCCGGCAAAACTTCCAGGGCGAGGAGTTCATCCTCATCAGCTGGGAGGGGTGCACGATGTCGGACCCCCGGCTGGAAATGCTGGCCCGGAAGCTGATCCCTCCGCCGGAAGAGGCGTCGCGCATCGACCGGCCGCTCTATTTCAAGTCGGCTCAGACGGGGCCCCGGGCCGTCGACCAGATGTGCCAGGAGCCGCTCAACCTCGATCGTGAGGAGGCGATTGCGAGGCTCACCGGTGCCCTCATCGGTCCGGCGCCCGAAGGAGTTGCCCCGGGCTCCGAAGCCGACGATCTCGACCAGCGCAAAACCTGCCTCGTCCTCACCCTCGCCGACATGGCCAGGACGAACCTCCACGGGGCCATCGACGAGATTCACAACGTGGCCACCAAGGAGTGCGGTGTGCCCGACGGCCAGCTCCACATGGGTGGCCCTCCGGTCGACAATGTGTCGATCGACAAGGCCGGCCAGACGAGCGTGACCATCCTTTTCGGCCTGTCGCTCGTGGTCGGTTTCATCGTCAGCTGGTTCAGCCTGAAGAGCAAGACGCTCGTCGCGATGGTGATCGCCTCCGGCGTCTACAGCATGTTCGCCAGCCTGGCGGTCGTCTGGTATTCCGGATACCCGGTCGATGCGATCCTGCTCACGATGCCCTCGCTGGTCTACGTGGCCACCACGAGCGGCGCCATCCATCTGGCCAACTACTACCGCGATCAGATCGCCGAAACGGGCGTGCAGGAGGGTGCGGCCGGCCGTTCCGTCCACCACGCCCTCCTGCCCCTCTCGCTCGCCACCGGAACCACGGCCGTGGGCCTCGCCACGCTCGCCGTGAGCGAACTCGTGCCGATCCGCATGTTCGGCATCTTCTCGGCGGCCGGTGTGCTGGTCAGCTTCATCATCCTCGTCACGTTCATGCCGGCGGCGCTCGAACTGTTTCCGCCGAAGCTGAAGATCGGCAAGCTCGCCGGCGAGGAGGAGTCGGAAGGCTGGAAGCCCGTGGAATCGAGCCGGTGGTGGTCGGTCGGCACGTGGATCACCAACCATCACAACTTCGCCACCGCGGCATGCCTTCTCGTGATGGCGGGCATCGGCTACGGCATGACCCAGGTCGAGAGCAGCGTGCAGTTGATGCGGCTCTTCTCGCGGAAGGCCCAAATTCGCACCGACTACGCGTGGCTCGAGAGCCATCTCGGCCCCCTCGTGCCGATGGAGCTTCTCGTCCGCATCGACGAGACATGCCCGCTCACGTTCCTCGAGCGGATGGAACTCGTCGGTGAGATCCAGGATGAGATCGGTGTGCTCGACGAGGTGGGAAGTTCGCTTTCGACCGTCACCTTCGGCCGCAGCCTCGACTCCGGCAGTGGCGAAGGCCTCCGTGCCCGGCTTGCCCGCAGCACGCTCAACAAGGCCCTCCTCCGTCACCGCAGCGAGTTTCTCGCCGGTGATTATCTCCGAGAGGCCACGATCACCGATCCCGACGGAGCGCAGCACCGTCAGGAACTCTGGCGGATCAGTGCCCGCGTGAGTGCCATCAAGGAGGTCGACTACGCCCTCTTCAAGGCCGATCTTCAACGAAAGATCGACCCGGTGCTCGCCCGCCTCGAGGGTGAAGGGGTCAACGGCATCTCGGTCGATTACACCGGCCTCGTGCCGCTCGTCTACAAGGCGCAGCATTCGCTGCTCGAAAACCTGAAGGTCGGCTTCATCTTCGACTTCGCGATCATCGTCGCCGTGATGATCGTGCTCTGTCGGGCGATGTCGGCCGGCCTCGTGCTCCTCCTGCCGGCGGCCTTCCCCGCGATCTTCGTCTTCGGAACGATGGGCTGGGGCAACGCACTGGCGAAGTGGATGGGGATGGGCAATGTCTTCATCGACATCGGCACGGTGATGGCGCCGAGCGTGGCGCTTGGCGTGACGGTCGACGACGTCGTTCACTTCATGCTCTGGTTCCGCCGGGGCATTGCCGACGGCCTCGATCGCAAGCAGGCCACGATGCTCGCCTACAAGGGTTGCGCGAGGGCGATGTACCAGAGCTGGGGCGTGATCGGCATCGGTCTGTCGGTCTTCTCGCTGTCGCCATTCGGCCCCACGCAGCGTTTCGGCCACATGATGCTGGGCATGCTCACGGTCGCCCTCGTGGGCAACCTCGTGCTCCTGCCGGCCATCCTTTCCGGCCCGCTGGGGGCGGTGTTTGCGTGGAGCGTGCAGCGGATCGAGCGGAAGAAGGCGGGCCAGCGTCGCGTGATCGCCGACCCTGGCAGCGAGGCCCTCCCCGCGCCGCACGTGGCGCCGGCGTCGAACAAGCAGGTCGTGCACGCCTGACGTGGCGTTTCTCTCCGATTCGCCCATCCGTCCGCATGGCACGGCCCTGCGATCAGCTTCCGGCCCGTGTGCCTCCACCCCGTGTTAGAGTTGGGGCATGAGCACACCCCAGCCCGCCGCCGAATCGTCCCCTGCCGGCCTGCCCACGGCCACCGTCATCCTCAAGCCCAAACGGGCGAGGCCCTTCTTCGGCCGACATCCGTGGGTGCTCGATTCCGCGATTGGATCGATCGACGGCAGCCCCGCCGACGGAGAGGTCGTCGATCTGGCCACCCATGACGGCCACTTCGTGGCCCGGGGGCTCTGGAACTCCAAGAGCCGGATCCGCGTGCGGCTCTATGCCTTCGATGCCGCCGCTCGCCTGGACGACCAGTTTTTTACCGACCGGATCCTCTCGGCTGTCGCCCTGCGTCGCGACCTCGGCCTCGATGCGCCCGAGGCCGCGGCCCGCCTGGTGAACAGTGAGGGCGATGACCTCTCCGGACTGATCGTCGACCGCTACGGCAAGTACCTCGCCGTGCAGATCACCGCCCTGGCGATGGCCGAACGGCTCGAGACGATCTGCAACGCCCTCGAGCGGGCCCTTTCCCCGAAGGGCATTCTCCTGCGGGGTGCCGAACGGGGCCTTTCGAAGCTCGAGGGACTCTCGCTTGCCGACCGGGTGGTGCGAGGTGACGCTCCGACCGGGCCCATCTTCGTCGAGGAGCACGGCCTGAAGTTCGGTGTCGATCTCACCGAGGGACAGAAAACGGGCTACTACCTCGATCAACGCGACAACCGCCAGGCGGCCGCCAGGTACGCCCGCGGTCGCCGTGTGCTCGACATGTTTTGCTACTCGGGCGGCTTCGCGGTGTCGTGTGCCGTCTCGGGTGGAGCCCGGAGCGTGCTGGCGGTTGATGCGAGCGTGAAGGCCACCGCGCTCGCCCGAGCCAACGCCGACCTCAACGGAGCCGCCAACGTGACGGCCGAAGCCGCCGATGCCTTCGAGAAGCTCGACGCCCTCGCCGCCGCCGGTGAACGCTTCGGCATGGTCGTCCTCGACCCGCCGAAGTTCGCCCGGAGCCGCTCCACGGTGGATGACGCCCTGCGGGCCTATCACCGCATCAACCGCGTGGGCGTCGGCCTGCTTGAGCCTGGTGGGGTGCTGGTGACGTGCACCTGCTCGGGGTCGGTCTCCCGCGACGACTTCCTTCAGATGCTCTCCGGCGTGGCCCAGCGGGCTCGTCGGTCGATCCAGATTCTCGAATGCCGCGGCGCGGCCCCCGACCACCCCGTGAGCGCCAGCTGCCTCGAGGGTGAATACCTCACGTGCGTGATCGCCCGCGTCGTCTGAGCTGGCGAAGACACGGGATCGACACAACCGCCCCGAGCACGGTCACCGTGATCGTCGGCTCCGGCACCGCGACCAGGGCCCCCGGCACGGTGGACGCGTTGTAGGGGCCGGTGTCGAACAGCCCGGTCGAAAGATAGAGCGACACGTCGATGAGGTCGACGAATCCGTCATACGTGTAGTCGCCCTGGTTCCACGCGGCCGGCTCGCCTGAATCGAAGAGGCCCGCGGCGAGGTAGTCGCCCACATCCAACAGATCGATCGACCAGTCGAGGTTCGTATCGCCCGGCGCCGCGTAGGCAAAGGTCACGGTGCCGTCACCATGATCGAGCCATCCGACCGACCGCGGCACCCCCTGGCCAACCTGGGTGGCAGCCTCGGTCGAGGTGATGCCGGACGTTCCGGTCCAACTGCCGTCGGACCGACCCGACACGATCGCCGTCAGCATGTCGACGGCCGACAATCCTCCCGTCACCGTGACCATTCCCAGCCCGACATCGACCACGCCTCCGGCATTCGGGTCGAGGGCGGGAACGGTCATCATCGATTGGGGCGCCACGGTCACGACGCCGCCGGCCAGCGGCACCACCGTGCCCGGGCCGGTCGCTCCATCGACGGCAAGCAACAGCGTGCCGGACAGGATCGTCGTGCCGCCGGTGTAGCTGTTGGTTCCCGTCAACGCGAGCCTTCCGCCCTCCACGACGACGGCACCGTTGCCGCCGATCGGCACGGCCACGGGCCCGCCGTAGTCGTCGCTGCGATTGAAGGCAAGCGTGGCCCCCGTCGCGAGCGTCACCACCACAGGCTCCCCGATTCGTCCGGTCGTTCCACCGTCTCCAACCTGCAGCGTCCCCTCCTCGACATAGACCGTTCCTGCCGCGAAGGGTGAGGCCTGGGAGACCGCCAGCGTTCCACCGCCTCGTTTCGCCACCGGTTTGTCTGACGCGAGCGGAACGATCGGCGTGTCCGTCCCGCTCGATACGGTCACCAGATCGACGTCGAGATCGAAGATCGACACGGCTCGGTTTTGGAAATCCATCACCGCCAGCGTTCTCGTGGCGGAGTCATAGCCGAAGTCGTACCAGCCGTTGCCATTGGCCGGCGTCGCACCAAAGAGCGTGTTCCACGTGATTCCGACGGGCGTACCGTCGGTGGCCGTGAGTCGGATGGCGTTCGTGAAGACCGAGGCCCCTGACGAGGAAGCCGACGCTGGGCGATCGTTCCAGATCACCGCACTGCCCGAAAACGAACCTGCCGGATCGACGATCCCGCCCATGAACGACAGGTTCTGACCGGCGGTGGCACCGCCGTTGTTGGCATTGTTGACAAGAAAGGCCTGCGCGTTGCCGGCGAGGGCGTTGGGGCCGGTTCGGGTTCCACGGGCCACGTTGTTGGCGTTGCGGGAATAGATGTCGCCCGTGGCGGGATCGAAGTCGACGTCGCGCCACTCGGTGTTGAGGGGGGCGGTGTTGATCACCATGCCCGCGATCGGACTTCCGCTGGTGGTGTTGTAGATGTTGGTGCCGGTCGCCACGTCGAACAGGGGCCTTCGACCGGAGGAGTAGACGAGCCCGGCCACCCCGGCTCCACCCTGGCTGACGCCACCGACGACATAGCCCGGGTCGAAGGCCACACCTCCCATCTGCCGACCGCTGAGCGTGCCGGTCCAAAGGAGCGCGCGGTCGGCCGTGGCAAACGCCTGCATGCCGTCGGTCGTCGCCGGCGTGGTCGTGCCGTTGTCCCACGACGCCGCCAGCACGCCGCCATTCACCGCCAAGCCGGTGTAGCCTCGCGTGTTGGCAGTGGCGGGACGAAGGCCGAAGGATGGGGAGAACGTTGGCACCACACCCAGGCCGGGCGTGGCCAACGGGTTGACGATCTCCGTGATGGCCGACGCACCGGTGGTGCCGGTGGAGTTCACCCCGGCCACATACACGGCGCTGCCGCTCCAGGCGATCGCCGACGGATAGGATCCGATGTAGTTCGGATTGAGGTTGTTGGACGTGCTCGCCACGTTGAAGCGAACCCGTTCGTAGACCGACAGGGTCTGCCCTGTCGCATCGTCGAAGGCCGCCAACAGCATGACGCCGCACAAACCAATCCACCACACATGCCTGCGCGCACCAGCCTGCCGTGCCATGTCTCTCGCCCCTCTGAAGACGCGGGCGGCCACCGAGCCCCCCGGATGAACCGGCGGCGAGTATACGGGCTGGCTTCGGAACCCGGAGTCGGCGTGGCGAACCGGCGGCGGCCTAGAGCGCGTCTGAGATACGTGTATCGCCGGCTCGGGGGCGGCAAAAGTCTCGTCGCCGGGGCGAGGATACGCCCAAGGCTCCTCGAGCGTTCGCCGACCCCCTCGCCTACCCGCTCAGGATTATTAACTCGTCGCTACACGTAGCGGAGATGCGCTCTAGAGGCGGCGGAGACGGGTGAACTCGTCCATCGTGACGGTGGTCAGTTCACCGTCGTCTCGGGCAAGAATCAGGACGTCGCTGTAGACCTTGTCGTCGCCGCTCCGGCGGAAATGGAGCCCGTGCCGCCGCCGTTCCCGGCGAAGCACCTTGCCCGTCGTCTTCGTCGTCCACGTGGCCGACGAACCGATCTGCACGCCATGGATCACCTCCACGGCGTCGCCCGGCTGAAGCTGCTCGTAGAGGCTGCGGGCCTCGTGTTCCTCAGGAGTCATTCCATTCCCCTCGCTGCGCCGACGCCTCCGACCCGCCATGGCCCGCAGGAGCCCCAATGGCCCTGCGGGCACACGATCAGACTTCCTTGGAGTCGATCCACTTCATCATCTTGCGGAGCTGACGGCCGGTCTGCGTGAGCTTGTGCTCCCGCTCACGGCGACGCGTGCTCTTGAACATCGCCGCACCGCCGCGGTTCTCCAGGATCCAGTCGCGGGCAAACTCGCCCGAACGGATCTCATCGAGGATCTTCCGCATCTCCTTGCGGGTCTCCTCGGTGATGATCCGCTTGCCGCGGGTGTAGTCGCCGTATTCCGCGGTGTTCGACACGCTGTACCGCATGTATTCAAGACCGCCCTGATAGAAGAGATCGACGATCAGCTTCATTTCGTGGAGGCACTCGAAGTAGGCCATCTCCGGCTGGTAGCCGGCCTCGACGAGGGTGTCGAAGCCCGCCTTGATGAGCTCGGAAACGCCTCCGCAGAGCACCGCCTGCTCTCCGAAGAGGTCGGTCTCGGTCTCCTCGGCAATGGTCGTCTCGATCACGCCGCCTCGCGTGCCGCCGATGCCCTTGGCGTAGGCGAGACCGATCTTCTTGGTCTGCTCACTGGCGCCTGGGCCGAGCGCGATGAGGCAGGGAACGCCGCCCCCCTTCACATACTCGCTTCGCACCAGATGACCGGGGCCCTTCGGGGCCACCAGGAGGATGTCGTGACCCGTCGGCGGTTCGACCTGGCCGAAGTGGAAGTTGAAGCCGTGGCTGGCCATCAGCACGGCGCCCTTCTTGAGGTGCGGCTTGATCGACTGCCGGTAGACGTCGCCCTGCAGTTCGTCGGGCAGCAGGATGTTGATCAGGTCGGCCTGCTTCACCGCGTCTTCGACGCTCATCGGCTCGAAGCCGTGGCTCTTGGCAAGGTCGTAGTTGGGGCCGCCCGGCCGCTGGGCGACGACCACCTTCAGGCCGCTGTCGCGGAGGTTTTGGGCCTGGGCATGGCCCTGCGAGCCATAGCCGATGATGGCGATGGTCTTGCCTTCGAGGGCCTTGAGGTCGGCGTCGGCGTCGTAGTAGATCGTGGCAGCCAAGGGTTCACTCCGGATGGAAAGCGTTCGGATACAGGATGACGGAAAACAACGTAAGGAATCGGGCGACCAGGAGGTCGATCCCACGGGGTCAGGCCAGCGACTCGTCGCGAGGCGCCGAATCGGCGGGACGGGCACCATCGCCCGCCTCGGTCAACTCGCGGGTCGGCAGGCTTCCACGAACCATGGCTATGCGACCGGTCCGAACCAGCTCGAGAATGCCCTTGGGCCGCACGAGTTCGACGAAGCCTTCGAGCTTCTTCTCGGTGCCGGAAATCTCGACGATCACGCAGTCGGCGGCGACGTCGACGATGCGGCCGCGAAAGATCTCTGCGAGCTCCTTCACCTCCGACCGCGCCTGCCCCGCGGCGGCGGCGATCTTGATGAGCATCAGGTCGCGCTCGACGTAGTTGCGGCTGCTGATGTCGTCGACCCGCACGATGGTCACGATTTTTTCGAGCTGCCGCCGCACCTGCTCGAGCACGCGATCATCGCCGCGGAGCACGAACGTCATGCGCGAAAACCGGGGGTCCTCCGTTTCGCCGACGGCCAGGCTGTCGATGTTGTAGCCCCGTGAGGCGAGCATCCCCGACACATGGGCGAGGACGCCGGGCACGTTCTGAACGGTGGCGGAAACGACGTGACGCATGGCAGGCTCGCAGGGCTCCGGGCCGGATGGGGCAGGCGGGGCGCCGGGCAAAACCGCCGCTGCAGGGGCCGGCGGAGTCTAGTAAGGTCAAACCCACGCATTCAAGCCTCGACCGGGGTTTCCGGGCCCGAAGGCCCTGCGGAGGCGATTCGGGCCCGGGACTGGGGCAGACGCGTTGACACGGGCGGAAAATCGCCGATAGTTTGCGGTGCTCGGAGTCTTGTGGCTCCGACCCCCCTCCCCCGTCCCCAGCGAGCGTGAAGAGCGTGTCGAACGTCTTGGCCCAGGAACTGATTGAAGCAGGCGTCCACTTCGGCCACCGTGCCAGCCGGTGGAACCCGAAGATGCGTCCGTACATCCACGGTCGCCGCAACCTCATCCACATCATCGACGTCCGCGAGACCATCCGCGGCCTCCTGCGTGCCAGGAAGTATCTCAAGCAGGTCGCCTCGACCGGCAGCCTGATCCTCTTCGTCGGCACCAAGCGGCAGGGCGCCGAAGCGGTGGCCCGGGAAGCGGCCCGCTGCGGCATGCCCTACGTCAGCGACCGCTGGCTCGGCGGCACGCTCACCAACTTCCGCACGATTCGCAATCGGCTTGCCCGACTCGAAGAACTCGAGGCGCTGATCCCGTCGGATGCGTTCGGCAGCTACTCGAAGAAGATGCAGTCGTCGCTTCGTCGCGAGCATCGCAAGATGCTCCGCAACCTCGGCGGTATCCGCACCCTGTCGCGGCTTCCCGAGTGCCTCGTCGTGTTCGATCCCAAGAAGGAGAAGAACGCGGTGAACGAGGCCCGGAAGATGGGCATCACCACCGTGGCCCTGATCGACACCGATTGCGATCCCGACGTGATCGACCTTCCGATCCCGGGCAACGACGACTCGATCCGTTCGATCGAACTCGTCGCCGCCCGTCTCGCCGATGCCATCCTCGAGGGGAAGGCTTCGTCGGCGACCGAGGCACAGGTTGCTGCCGAGGGATCCGAAGGCGACGACGGCAAGCCCCGTCCCAAGGCCCGTCCGATGGTGGCCAAGCGTTCGGTTCCCAAGCCGAAGGCCTGACCTCCTCCGAGTCGTGTCGTCCCGCCATCCGGCGGCGACCTTGTCCCTCCGGCCTGCGATCCGAGGCCCGGGGGCGTTCGTTCACCCTTTCGACCACACCCGCCCTGAACCCCCTGAGAACCACGAGGAATCCCCATGGCAGAGATCACCGCGGCCGCTGTGATGGCCCTTCGGGAAAAGACCGGCCTTCCGATGATGGAGTGCAAGAAGGCGCTGCAGGAGTGCGGCGGCGACACCGACCAGGCCGTGGACTGGCTGCGGAAGCAGGGCATCAAGACCCAGTCGATGCGTGGCGATCGTGACACTTCGTGCGGCCGCCTTGCCGTCTACGCCGACCCCACCGCCGGTGTCGGTGCGATCATCGAGATGAAGTGCGAGAGCCCACCGGTGGCCGGCAGCCCCGACTTCAAAGATCTCGCCAATGAGATCGCCAAGACCCTCGCGCTCGGCCCCGGCGCCGCCACGCCGGCCGATCTCCTCGCCCAAAAGAGCGTTTCCCACCCCGACCGCACGCTCGCCGAGATGAAGGACGACCTCTTCAATCGGATGCGCGAAGTGATGGAACTTTCGCGGATCAAGCGGGTTGATGCCGCCTGCGGTGGCTATGCCCACCACGATGGCTCCAAGGCGTCGATCGTCGAGATCGCCGGCAACACCGGCGCGGCCGACGCCGCCACGGTGGCCAAGGACATCGCGATGCACATCGTGGCCCTCGCCCCACAGGCGATCCGAAAGGAAGACCTCGACCCCGCGGTGGTCGACAAGGAGCGGGAGATCCTCTCCGAGGCGGCCCGAAAGGAAGGCAAGCCCGAAAACATCATCGCCAAGATGATCGAGGGACGCCTCCGCAACTTCTTCAGCCAGTGCGTGCTCCTCGAACAGCCGTTCGTGAAGGACGACAAGCAGACCGTCGGCCAGCTTGCCAAGGCGGCCGGTCTTGAAGTGAAGTCGGTGGAAAACTGGAAGCTCGGCGGCTGAGCGGCGGAACGCCGAGCCGATCCCAGCCGAGCGCATCATTGCCGGAGGAGACAGGCCACGTGGAGACGACCCCGTACAAGCGCGTGCTCCTCAAGCTCTCCGGCGAGAGCTTTGCGCGGCAGGGCGAGCGTGGCATCTCGATGGACGAGGTGGTCCACATCGCCCGGCAGACCGTGCAGGCCGCGGCAAAGGGCACGCAGCTTGCCATCGTGATCGGCGGCGGCAACATCCTTCGCGGGGGATCGTTCACGGCCGGCAACGCCGCCATCCAGGAGGCGACCGCCCACTACATGGGCATGCTCGCCACGGTGATCAACGGTCTGGCCCTGCAGGACGCCCTCGAGAGCGTCGGAGCCCAGACGCGGCTCATGACTGCGATCCGCATGGATGGCGTGGCGGAGCCCTACATCCGCCGACGAGCCAGACGGCACCTCGAGAAGGGCCGGATCGTGATCCTGGCTGCCGGCACCGGCAGTCCGTATGTGACCACCGACACGGCGGCGGCCCAACGGGCCCTCGAGCTGGGCGCCGACATCCTCATGAAGGCCACTCGGGTCGACGGGGTTTACTCGGACGATCCGGAGAAAAATCCGCACGCGGTGCTCTACAACGAACTCACCTACCAGCAGGTCATCCAGCAAAACCTCCGGGTGATGGACGGCACCGCCATCTCCCAGTGCATGGAGCACGGGATGCCGATCCTCGTGTTCAACTACCGCCGCGAGGGCACCATCGAGCGGGCCGTCGCCGGTGAGCGGCTCGGCACGATCGTCGGCCCACGGCGGCCGTAGACCGGCGTATACTTTCGGCGTCCCCCCACAGGAGATTCGCCGATGCCGGTCGATGACATTCTGCTCGATGCCGAAGAACGGATGGAGAAGGCGGTCGACGTGTTCCGCCACGCCCTCACGGGCATTCGCACGGGCCGGGCCAATCCCGGCATCGTCGACACGCTCCGCGTCGAGGTCTACGGATCACCAACGCCGATCAAGGCCCTCGCGAGCGTCGGCGCACCCGAACCCAATCAGATCGTGGTGCGCCCCTTCGATCCGGGCACCCTCAAGGACATCGAAAAGGCGATCCAGGCAAGTGATCTGGGGTTCAATCCGCAGAGCGACGGTCGCGTGATCCGGATCATCATCCCGCCCCTGTCGGCCGATGTGCGGAAGAAGATGTCGGCCCGCATCCGCGAACTGGCCGAGGAAGCCCGCGTGGCGATCCGCAACGTCCGCCGCGACGGCAACAAGGCCGCCGACACCGAGAAGGCCGACGGAGGCCTTGCGGAGGACGACTGCGACCGCTGCAAGGAAGATGTGCAGGAACTGACGAAGAAATACGAGGGCATGGTCGGCGATCTCGCCAAGACCAAGGAAGCCGAAGTGATGGAGCAGTGAGGTCCGCACGGGCCACGGAACGCCTTTCATGATTGACGTCCGCGATCTGGTGAAGGAATACCGAGGCGGCGGTCAGCCGGTGCGGGCGGTCGATGGCGTCTCGTTCACCGTCGACGACGGCGAAATCGTCGGCCTGCTCGGCGGCAACGGCGCCGGCAAGACCACCACGATGCGGGTGCTGGCCACGCTCCTGAAGGCCACGTCGGGCGTCGCCCGTGTGGCGGGATGCGATGTCCGCACCGACCCGATCGGTGTGCGGCGCAGCCTCGGCTACGTGTCGGCCACCACGGGCGTGCCCGACCGCATCTCCGCGAGGGAACTCCTCGCGTCCTACGGTCGGCTGCATGGACTCTCCCCCGCCCACACAGCCGGCCGGATCACGACCCTCGGCGAGTCGCTGGGGATCGGCGGCTACCTCGACCGTCCCTGTGGACGGCTCTCGTCGGGACAGCGGCAGCGCGTGTCGCTTGCACGGGCCCTGATCCACGATCCGCCGGTGCTCGTGCTCGACGAGCCCACAAGCGCCCTCGACGTGCTCGGCTCCCGGGACCTGCTCGACCTGCTCACATCGTTGCGGGGCACGGGACGAACGATCCTCATTTCAACGCACCGTCTCCACGAGATCGAGCATCGATGCAACCGGTTTCTGGTGATCCATGCCGGCCGCCTGGTGGCCGAAGGCACCCGTGAGGCCCTCGTGGGAGAGCGGCCCGGCGGACTCGAGGCGGCCTTCTTCGCCACGATCGGCGCGGAGGGCGCCGCATGAATCGCTCGACTCCCGCCGGGGGCTGGTCGGCATGGCTCGCCATCGCCCGCCGCGACCTTCTCGAGTTCATCCGCGACCGTCGGGCGCTGTTCATCACGCTCGTCATGCCGATGCTGATGTATCCGCTGCTGGCCCTGTCGAGCACGCTCGGCGTTCGTACCGCCGTGCTCGAACTCGAACGGAGGGAAACGCTGCCGAGGCTCGTCTTTGCCTTCAGCGGAGCGGATGCCGAGGCCTTTGCCATCCGGCTGGAATGCCTGGCCAATGGCCCCGAGGGGCCGCCTGACGGGTGGCCGCGCGAGGTGCTCTCACGGGTCGTCGATCCACAAGAAGCGATCTCGCTCATCGACGAGGGCGCCGCCGACGTCTGGATCGACATGCCACGAGCCAGCATGGCCACGCTCGACGGCACCGACACGCTTCCAGTGGACGTGCGGCTTTCGACGGTGCGTCCTCCCGACCGACGCGTTCGCCAGGGCACGCTCGATGTGCTCCGCGACCTGGCCGACGCCACCCGCCTCCGCCGGCTCCAGCGGGCAGGGCTCCCCGAAACACTCCTCGAACCGCTTCGGGTGCGCTTCATGGGAGACGCCCCGCAGACATCGGTCACGGCCGTGCGCGAGATGATGCCGATGGCTGTGGCCGCCGTGCTGGTGCTCCTCTCACTGCTCACCGCGACCGGCGCCTTCTATCCGGCGATCGACGCCATCGCGGGCGAAAAGGAGCGCGGCACCATCGAAACGCTCCTGATCGCGCCGTGCTCCACCTTCGACATCGTCACGGGAAAGTTTGGGGCGGTGTTCGTGGTCACGCTGGCCACGCTCGTCGCCAATGGCCTTTCGATCGCCCTGACGGCGACGGTGCTGAGGCGATTCCTACCGGCGGGCGTGCTGTCGGGCATGCCCGTCGGAGACCTCCTGGCACTGGTGGGCCTGACCCTTGCGGCGTATGTGGGCCTCGCCTCGGTGGCCGCGGCGCTATGCCTGACCGTCACCGCCGCCTCCAAGAGCGCCAAAGAGGCGCAGAACACGCTCACGCCCGTGGTGATGCTCATCGCGGCCCTGTCGGGGTCGGCATTGCTGCCTGGCAGTGAGCAACGGATCTGGCTGCCGGCCGTGCCGTTTGCCGGCCAGGTAGCCGTCGCGAAGTCGATGCTTGCCACTTTCTTCGGGACGACACCGGCGGATGGTGGTGCGGTCGAGTCGGTTGATTTCACGATCGGTCTGGCGGTATCGGTCGCCTCGTCGGGCTTCTTCACGTGGCTGCTGCTGCTGGTCACCTCGTCGCTCGTGGCCAATGAAGAGATTCTCTTCCGAGGCCCCGACGCCGCCACGCGTGGCTTCCGGCGACCGCCGCGCCGGGAACGTCCCTCCCTTGGCCAGGGCATCGCCCTCATCGTGCTGGGGCTGGCCTCCCTCTGGTACGCCCAGGGGCTTGCCCCCGCCAGTTTCGTGCCGGCGCTCATCGTGCAACAGGCCGTTGCCGTCGTCGCTCCGCTGGTGGTGATGGCCTGGTGGCAACGCACCTCGCTCCGTTCAACCCTCTCGCTCAGCCAACCAGCCGATACGCCCGTCGGCTGGGCTGCCATGCTCGCGGGGCCCGCCCTGGTGGGCAGCGGGCTGTTCGTGGTCGGTGCGGCGGCGGCCCTGGCCGTCTGGGGCGGCACACCATCACCGGAGGCGAAGCAGTTTGCCGCACAGATCGTGAGGCTCATCCAGGGCGGTCCGCCGATCATTCCGATCCTCATTCTGGCGGTGATGCCGGCGGTGTGTGAGGAGGTGTTCTTTCGCGGATGGGTGCTCTCGGCGTTTGCCGGCACCCGCCCACGAGGCCGACGAGCCATCCTGGCCGTCGTCGCCCAGGCCGCGGCGTTTGCCGCGTTTCATCTGCTCCCGGAACGCATGCCCCAGACCTTCGCCCTCGGGCTCGTCGCCGGCTGGATCACCCTCGTCACCGGCAGCCTGCTGCCGGCGATCATCGCCCATATCGCCCACAATGCCACGCCGGTGCTGCTCGTGATGGCAGCCTCTCCCGAATCGCTCGATACCGCCTCGGGCGGATCATTTCTCCCTCCCTGGGCGGTGGCGGCGGCAGTAGCATCCCTGCTCGTCGGCGGATGGCTGATCACCACCTTCCGTCGCCACCGCACGGAGGATCAGGCATGGACACCCGCCGCACTCGACGATGTGCCGCAGCCCTGATCGCACTGGCTGCCCTCGCCCGGGGAGGCCTTCGCCTCGATGCCGCCGAGGCATCGTCGCCCTCGTCGTTGCGGGTTGCGGTCACTCCGATGTCGGCGCTTGTGGATTTCCGAGACGGCGAGCCCACGGGGGTCATGCCCGAAGTCTGGAACAACCTCGCCGAGCGTCTTGGTGTGACGACGACGTTTGTTCGGGTCGATGCCATCGGCGACGTGCTCGATGCCGTTCGCAGTGGGACGGTCGACGTGGCTCTCGGCCCACTCGCCATCACCGAGGAACGGGAACGCACGATCGACATGACCCACCCGGTGTTTCATTCGGGCATGCGGATCGCCGTGCGACAGACGTCGAGGTCGAGCCTCGTCTCCGCGATCCGTTCGATGCTGACCCGCCAACTTCTTTCACTGTTTGTCGTGGCCGTCGCGATCGCTGTGGCGACGGCACACGTCCTCTGGTGGGCCGAGCGTCACAAGAATCCGACCTCGTTTCCCCCCGACTACCCGCGAGGCGTGCTCGAAGCCCTCTGGTGGATCATCTCGGTCGTCATCACCGGCGGTTGCGACGACAAGCACGTCGATGCGGCTGTGGGCCGCACGATCGCCCTCGGATGGATGATCGGCGGCATCAGCCTGATCGCCGCCTTTACCAGCCTTCTCACCACCGCGATGACGACCGAGCAGGTGACGGGGGTGATTCACTCGCCTCGGGATTTGTCGGGGCGAGTGGTCGCCGTGCAGAAGCAGGCCGTGTCGGTCGGATCGGTGCGGGAACGGGGGGGGATCGTCCAGGAATACCCGACGATCCATGATGCGATCGAGGCGCTCGATCTCGGCATGGTGGAGGCGGTCGTGGCCGAATCGGAGGCGTTGATGTTTGCCGTGACGAGCCGGGGGAAGGCCGGCGTCCGACTCGTCGGCCCAACCTTCGATTCGTTCGATTATGGCATCGCCCTGCCGAGCAGCAGCCCGCTCCGCGAACCGCTCAATGCTGCCATCCTGGCGATGCGCGAGGAGAGGGTGCTCGACTCGATCAAGGATCGCTGGCTCGGAAAACACGAGTGAGCCGAGTCGAGCCACGACCCTTCGGGCCTGCTTCGCACCGCTCAGCCCCCGAGCGCCTCCTCGAGCGCGGCGAGCCGTTCGTGCAGGTCCTTCACGGTGCGCTCGAGGTCGGCGATCCGCGCCTCGTGAGCCATCTCCATGGCGCCGTGGTCAACCGACGCTCGTGGTGGTTCAGCCGCGGCTCGGCTTTCCTCCACCTCGGCGGCTCGGTCCATCATTGGCCCAGTCGACGCCTCCGGTGCCACGGGGGCTGAAGCCACGACGGACGTGGCAGCCATGCCGAGTTCGCGTCGAACCTTCTCGAGTTTCTCCTCTGGCAGGAGTCCATGGGTGAGCATGCGTCCTCGGCCGGGGGGCGAGAGCCACACGATCAGACCACGCTCGGCGAGGCGATCGAGGTGCGTCCGAAGGGTGTCGAGATCGGAAATCGGATCCATCCTGCTGGCCCGACCGCGGAGGTCGCCCTCGGTCTGCTCGCCGCGGAGCAGCAGCTCGCCCATGATCGCGAGCTCCTCCTTCCCAACGCCGAGCCATTCATACGCGAGGTGGCGATACCGCGGAATCTTGCCGCTGCCAAACACCTCCGACGCCGCCCCGCACTTCCGAAGGCCCTCGAGCGCCCGGGCCACCTGCTCCTCGTCGACCACCATCACCGGATCGCGATTGCTCTTCTGATTGCATCCGGTGACAACGCCATTGAGCGACAGCGGATACTGGTCGGGGGTCGTCTTGGCCTTCTCGATGAGCACTCCAAGCACCCGACGCTCGAAGGCGTCGAGGGGCCGAATCGTCTTGCCCGCCGTCATCTCCACACCCGTTTCCATGCACGCTCCCTTCAGAGTCCAGCCACGATCACCGCCAGCGCCGCAATCCCGACCGCCACCAGGGAGATCCCCATGAAGCGGGCGATGGGAGGACGGTCGGCGTATCGATAGTCGTCGCGGGCGATCGCCCGCAGCATGTGACGATGCTCCCACATGCCAGCCAGCGTGGCGGCGATGCCGAGCGACACGAGAATCGCCCCACCGACCCTCGTTCGAATTCCGGTGAAGCCGACGAGGTTGCCGTCGAAGCCCACCGCAGCCTGCCCGAGCCGCTCGAGGCCAAACCCGAAACTGATCATCGCCAGGCTCGTGCGGATCCACGCCAGGAGCGTGCGATCAGCCGCTTCGCGGTTGCGTTCCCGCGCCAGGTCGTTGGACAGCTGGGTCGAGTTCTCGGAGGAGTCGGTCATGTTTGGCAGGATACCACCGGTCGTCGGATCGGGCGTCCGGCGGTTTTTCTTGGGCTCACTTCACGACGAGCGGCACGCTCGTCGAGTGTGCGGAAAACTCGGGGGCGTAGCGGCTCCTGATCGACGCGAAGCCGCTCGACGCCGAGCCACGATGCACCGCCCGGAGCGAATACTCAACCACGTGCGTGCCCCGCGGCAGCCGTTCGAAAAACAGCTGCGTGCTGGCGTCGCGGATCGCGAGATACCAGGCCGCCCCATCGCCAGAGCGCCACCCCGAGAGCACGTCGAGTGGCTCGGTGAGGCAGGGGCGGTGATCGGCCAGTTCCAGATACTCATACTCCCGGTCGCTCGTCACCGTGAGCCTGACGACCAGTTCATCACCGGGCTCGACCACCGCCGCCGGCTCGAGCACCGGCCCCGCCTTCGTGAATCGCTTCACGAACAGCCGCTTCTCGATCGCCAGTTCCGTTCGTCCGGAGGACGACACGGTGTCGATCGCGTCGAGATACTGCCAGTGAACGCCCCCCCAGGCGAGCCCCGCGTCGGGCTTGGCCATCACCACCTCACCCATCGCGGGCACGATCTCCCGCCGTACGAAACGCTCCTCGAAGAAGCCCGTGCCGGCCTCGACGTTCGACGGACGAACGGGCTCGCCGCCAACGGTCACCGTCACGAGTTCCTTTGATCCAAGCAGGTCGCTGCCACGGCCAAGCAACGCCCCGACGGCGTCGGCGGTTGCCATGCTTCCGGGCCATCGGCTCGTGCGCTTCTGGGAGAGAAGCCACGCCTTCATCGCCTCCACGCTGGCGGCATCGCCGGTGATCTCGTCGAAGGCCTCGATCATGACGCTCTGCGTCTCGATCGGTGCGCCGGCCCAGCTCCACCATGCAGGATGCGGATCCCGCCACCACATGCCCTGCCACGACTCCTGCTCGGTGCCAGCCGCCACGTCGGCATCCACCGCCCGCTGCCTGAGGCTTTCCATGATCGAACGGGCGGCCTCGCGATCGCCGGCCCGATGGAGCGACAGGGCGAGGTGCCCCTGCGACCGACGGCCGAGTTTCGTCCACGTCTTCTTGCCCACGCCGAGGCACCATCGGATCGCCTCGTCGACCGGCCCCTCAGGACGCGCGTCGTCGCGGAAGAAACTCCTTGCGAAGAGCGCGAAGGCACCGACCGGCGTGAGGACCGGTTCGTCGATCTCCTTGCCTCGCCGCATTTCCTCCACGAGCCTGCCGTCGAGCCACGGCAGGGCATTCACGGCAGGCTGCACGTCGATCGCCACGCCGTTGGCCCTCAGCCGGCCGAAGCCGGCGATGATCGACAGCGTGACGGGGTCGCAGGTACGACCGCCGGGAAACCATGGCCACCCGCCATCGTCGTGCCGCAGCGACTCGAGCCGGGCGAAGGCGGCCGTCACCTCGTTGTCAGCTCGCGTCGTGTCGAAAAGCTGACCGACGCGGGCCCGCGCCTCACGCTCATCCACCGCGTCACGAACCCACGGGGTTTCCGCAAGGAGCGTCTTCACAAGCTCGGTGTTCTTTTCGAGCGGACTCTCCAGCGCCTCCGTTCCCTTCCACTGCTCGAACACCTTCGCGATCCTCGGGTCGGACGTGGCCACGTGCCGCGCGTAGGCGTTGGCGTAGAGCCTCGCGAAGAGGGTCTCGATGCTCTCGTCGTTGTCCTCCATGAGGCAGGGAAGCGCGAGCACGGCATACCAGGCCGGATTCGAGGCCGCCTGCACGACAAGCGACTGGCTCTCCACGGCCGTGCCGGCCGATCCGACCAGCCGATCGAGCCTCACCCGACGCTCGCCTGGCCCACGGATGGTGATCGGCACGGCCTCGGCCACCGGCACCCGGCGCGGCAACACCGGCACGAGCGCTTCCTCGCCGTCGGCCGCCCGTTTCGCCGACGACGTGGTCGCACCCGTTGCGGTCCAGCGAAGCACGTCGGTGCCGTCGGCAATCGTCACGGTGAACACCACCGGCTGCGACTCGCCCGGGCCGAGATCGAAAGCCTGCCGGCCCGTCCCCTCGATCAAGCCGGATCGCGAGTCGCCGGTTCGCGCGTCGGCGAGCGCGAAGGCCACCTCACCGGCCATGCGGGCCGTCGAGGTGTTGCTCACCTTCACCGGCACCTGCACGACATCCCCCTCCCGAAAAAAACGTGGCACGAGCGGCTCCACCATCAGGTCCTTCGACGCGATGCACTCGTCGAGGATCGTCCCGCTTCGCAGCCGAGCGTCGTGGGCAAGCCCCTTGAACTGCCAGGTCGTGAGGGTGTCGGGGAGTGTGAACTCGATCGTCACGGCGCCGTCCGAGCCCGAGAGAAGCGTGGGGAGAAAGAAGGCAGTCTCGGCGAGATTCGTGCGCGGAGGCAGGCTCGCCGCCGACGTGTGAGGCTGGCCGTCAGTGCCAGACGTCGGCTGCCCGCCGGGGTCTGCGGGCTGCCCCTTGGTGGCGATCCCGAGTTCCATCGGCGCCGCCAATGCCGCCGGGACGGCATCGGCCATGGCAAAGAACTCCTCGCCGCGGCGCGTGCGTGAAAACCGAATTCCCCCACCACCGCCAAAACCACCTGCGAAGCCCCAACTGACCTGGGCACGATCGGGCGGCTCGAATGGCTCACGCAACCGCCGGTAGGTGATCTCCACGGCGTCGAGCGGCAGCCGCCTGGATCCTTGAAGCCCGCTGAAGCCCATCGCACCGTTCGTCAACGACACGTCGCCGACGTTCCACTCCGATCGAAAGAATCCACGCAACCCCGCTTCCGGCCACTGATGCGCGGCCAGCGCATCGAGCGACTGGTCGTAGAGGATCGCAAGAAACTCGGCCACGGCCGGCGCCCCGGCACCCTCGAGCGGATCGTCGACGCCCTTGATCGTCGCCCGCCAGATCTCCTTCGTGGCCGGCTCCACGCGTCGGGTGAACCGCTCCCAGGTGACGGCAAACTTCTTGTTGGTCCATGGCACGTCGATCGTCCGTCGCTCTCGATGCATACGACCATCCCGCACCATCACCGTCGTGAGGGTGAAGCCACCGCGATCCTCGTCGCCGACCTCGACGGCAACGGGCCACTGCGTGCGGCCCGGGGGGGTCCAGAACCGCCTGAGCATGCGTCCCGATCGGCTCACCTCCACCAGCACCCGGCCGCGGTCGTAGCCGGTGCCGATGATGGCCGCGAACGGCCTGCCGGGCTCGGCCGTCGTCCCCTCGGAGGCCAGGGCGAAGGCCCGCTTCACGGGGTAGCGATCGGCGACGGGGTCGATCACGGTGACCGTCGATTCAGCCCGCACGTCGGGTGCCCCATCCGTGCCGGGAATCGTGAAGACGGCGCGGTAGATACCCACCGGCAAAGGCTCGGTGACCACCACCGAGCCGCTTGTGGCATCGGTGGCGACCGCTCGGGAGATGATCGCCTCGGCGGCCGACCACGTGTCGGGGTCGGCCGGGTTGGGCTTCGGCTTCGGCGGCGTTGCCGCTGGCAACTGCCTTCGCCGGGCCGTGCCGAAGGGCCGCGGGGTCGGCGGCACCTGGTCTCCAAAAAAACTCGGTCGTTCGATCTCATCCGACTGCACGAGCGGGTGAATCGTCAGGGTGCCCTTGGCCGGCCTCGGATCGCCGTCGAGCGACCTTGTGCCGACCGTGAGCCGCACCGCCGCCGCGGGGTCGCCGCGGTCGGTGGTCACGTCCTTCGACACAGCCTGCCAGTCGCTTCGTTCGATCGAGGCTTCCACGTCGGCGTAGCCGGCCGACACCCTGCGGGTGTCGCTCCTCGTCTCACCGGCCGTGTCGGTCACGTCGGCGACCACCGCGTAGGAAAAGACGGGCAACGCCGACGAGGGCACGCTGCGATCGGGAGTGGCCGGAAATCGGATCGCAAACGTCCCATCGATATCGGTGCGCTCCGCGCCCCTGGCGATCGTGCGGCCCTCGTCGCCAAACGAAAGCCAGGGAAACCACCAGCGGCACCAGAACGGAAATCGCGTCCGCCGCTCCACCCGCCACGCCACCTTCGCCCCGGCGACCGGCAGGCCGGTGTAGGTCGTGGCCGTTCCGGTGAGCATGACGGCCTCGTCGAGCCTCACCGCGTCGGCCGGAGCGGCAAGCGTCACCTGGAACTTCGGTCGCTTGTACTCCTCGATCCGCACGCCCGTGCCGCCATGGAATCCCTCCGTGTGGGCAAGCAGCACCCACTGCCCAGGCAGAGACCCCGTCGGAATGGCGAACGAACCGTGGAACGACCCGAAGGCATTCGTCACATGGTCCGCCTTCGCCACCTCACGGCCATTGGCATCGCGAAGGGTGACGCCGATCCGACGGGCTGCCAGCGCCGCGACGTCGTGCCGCCGATGGTCAAACGAACCGGCGATGCCCTTGTAGAAAACCGTCTGGCCGGGGCGATGAATGCCACGGTCCGTGACCAGCACGATCGACACGCCGCGTTCCCCGGGCTCATGCCGCCAGACGTGCGCCGCATCGGTGGCGATCGTGTGCTCCGTGCCATCGACCATCGCCGACGCCACGACGACCACCTCCCGACTCTGTGCAACGGAAAGCTCGTAGCGGCCCTCGCCATCGGTGGTGGCCGTGTCGCGTTCCACAAAGGCGGGCGGGCTGCCCCGCTCCTCGCGCACGAAGGCCGTCACCTTCGCCCCGATGAGCGGTTCCCCGGATGAGAGTTCAACGACGTGCCCGGCCAGGGGCTCGCCGGCGGCAGGCCCCGAAGGACTCTCCGCGATGATCGCCGCCCGCGACACCCACACGAGCGTCGCCTGAACAACGTTGTCGATCTGACCAAACTCCGGGTCGTGGCTGGCGATCACCCAATAGGCACCGGGCTCGACCGCGGCCGGACGGAGCACGTTCACCGACACATCGTGATGACGGGCAAGAAGATCGTCGGTCGCGGGCAGGTCGACCGCGGCTGTGGCCACCGCCGGCAGGGCGAGGATTGCCGCTCGGTCATTGTCATCGAGCCACGACGCATGCGGCTTGCCGGCCCGGAGCCGCGCCCGCCAATCGGCCTTCGCCAGCCGGACGTGCACTCGGGAGATGTTGCGATACGTGACGCGGAGGACGGGCCACGGCTCGGCCCAGGCCCGCTCGGTGGCAAGGGAGAGCTCCTTCGCATCGATCTCCGTGACAAGGTTGCGGCACAGCCTGCCGCCAGGGCTTTCGGGATGACGGTCAACGCCCTCCGATGCGATCTGCCGCGCGGTCACCATGTCGGCGTGCTGCCGGGCGATCTCGGCGAGGGCATGCCTCGCCAGCGATGCCACCTCATGATCGCCTGCCCGTGCGATGAAGGCCTCGATGGCATCGGCCTTGCGGTCGACCGCGGTGATCTCGCCATCATCCACGGCCACGCCGGCAGCCCACTCGATCCGTTCGAGGTCGGCAGCCAGAAACGCCGTGGGGTCGGCATCGGCGGCGTGAAACGCGAGCCGTTCACGATGGAGCCCGGCGGCGCGGAGGATCGGCGAGGCGGTGTCGGTGATGGCGGCATCGTCTTCGGGCTTCCACGCGAGAAACTCGGCGGCCGATCCGAGGGCGGGGCTCGTCGCAGGCAGCTCGTAGGCGTCCTCGGGGCTGGTGAGCCCTCGTTCGCCCGAGGATGCGAAGGCGATCGCATCGTGCACGACAACGTCCCACACGGTCGGTCGGTAGGCATCGGGCATCGTGCCGGGCACGAGGATCGCCGACCAGTCGCCGACGGGCAGCCGCTTGATCGACTCGTCGTCCAACACGGCGTCGAACCGACGGGTGATCTCGTTCACGATGCCGGGAAGGTCCCATTCGGCGATCGTGCGAAGATCATCGCTGTCGGCGCCGCCGGCGGTGCGCTGCTGATACCGCCAGCGGTTCGCCTCGAAATAGGCCCACGTCCAGTTGCCTCGAATCGCATTGAGCACGCCTCGCACCTCCGGCGGCGCGGCATCGCACGCCGCTGCAAGCCGGATGACCCGTTCTGGATCGTCCGACGTCGAAAAAGGGGACGCAGCTCTTTCCGAGTCGGCGCGGTCGCCCGTGTCCACCAGGATGCGGGTCACGATCGCCCGAGCGACTTCCGCCCATGCCCCCTCGGCGGTGGCCGACTGTTCAATGCCGGCGAGGGCCTCGGCGGCTGATTTCGGCTTGGCCTCCGCGAGTGCCTTGTCCACGCGGGCCCAGGCGTCGGCCCTCGGGCCGGGCGATGCCTCCTCGCTGCGGATCACGGCTGCCCCTCCGAGGAGGATGCCCGCGGCCACGACCGCTCGCCACACGTCGGCCGATCGGCTTCGCATGCACTGCCCCATGTCACGCCCTTCCATGTCATGAATGTGCTTTCGTCGGTTCACGACGGTTCATCGTCCCTCGTCTCGACCCCTAGTCTCGTCGCGTTCGCCGTCGGCCGCTACTCGGCCCGCGATGCCGCCGGAACGCCCTCACGATGCGGCGTGCCTGCGTCGTAGCCGGCGAGCCTCGCATCGATGGCGTCGGCCAGGGCGACCTGTCCTGTCTGACGAGCCACGGCCGCGGCATTTCGGGCCGTTTCGGCCGCAAGCGCAAAACGACCACACTCGGCCTGCGCGGCTGCGAGCGTGTCGAGGTAGGCCGCCTCGGACGCACCGCCGATCGCAACCGCCTGTTCGGCCAGACCGACGGCCGCTTCGCCATCGCGGATCGCGCGGTCGGGCCACGTCGACAGCACCCAGGCAAGCTGATTGATGGCGGAGCCGTTCGTGGGCGAGAGCGCGACGGCTTTCCGAAGCCGCTCCAGGCCGCGAACGGCATCGCCCCGAGCCAGCAAGGCGGTGCCCAGGAGAAACTGGGCCTCGGCATCCTGGGGCGTCGCGGCGACAGCCTGCTCGAGCGCCTCGATAGCGTCGGCATCCTGCCCCTTCGAGAGAAGTGACTTTCCAACCGACTTCCAGACGGCGGCCGGCGGTGAGCCGCTGGCGATGATGGTGCGATAGAGACCGATCGCCTCGTCAATTCGGCCCGCCCCCATGAGTGCGTCGGCCTTCACGCCGCGCGCAATGTCCGACCGCGGATTCGACGCCAACGCCTGGTCCGCCAGGGCGAGGGCCCTTGCTGTGTTGCCGGCGGCGAGCTCCATGGCCGCGAGCGAACACGCCGCATCCACCAGGCGGGAGTCGAGCAGGAGGGCGTGTTCGAAGCATCGCCTCGCATCGTCCGTGCGGCCGAGCCTGACCATCGCCTTGCCGAGATTGTTGGAGGCCAGGGCGTAGCGGGGTTCGATCGCCATGGCCTTCGCGTAGGCGGCGAAGGCCTGATCGTGATCGCCCTCCTCGAAGAGACAGTTGCCCAGATTGACGTAGGCCTCGTGATAGTCGGGCTTGAGTTCGAGCGCCCTCCTCACATGAGGCAAGGCCTCGTTCACAGCGCCCCGATCCCAGAACACGACGGCGAGATTGTTGTGGGCCAGCCAGCAGGCTTCGTTCGTCGCAAGCGTGGCCTTCCAGAGCGTCTCGACATCGGCGAATCGCCGGGCCTCGCGATGGCTTACCGTCGCCAGTGCCACGAGCAGGGCGATCTGCCCGGCCCGCCACGCCACCGCCGCTCCGGCCTGCCGCCGTGTCGCCCGAGCGATCGACGAGGCCACCAGTGCGATCGGCGCGATGCAGGCGTGATAGACAAAATGGTCAGCCACGAACGAGTAGCGAAAGGGAAAGACGTTGATGAACCCGATCGCGGGAAAGAGCGTTCCGACAAAAAGGAGTGCCGCGGCCAATGGGGCCCGTGACCACGAGCGCATCCGCCAGAGCATCACCAGCCCGACCAGCACGCCGATCGGCGGGATGAACTGCGCAGGGTCGGCAGCGTCGATCCGCCATCGCGGGTATATGAATGAAAGGTGGACGGGCCATGCGAGCCTTCCAAGGTAGAACCATACGGCCCGACCGGCGATCAGACACCGCTCGAGGAAGGAATAGGGGTACTCGGCGGCGCTGGCTCCGATGAAGGTGTTTTCCATCCAGACGGTGATCACAGCCGCCCCAACGGCGAGCACGAACCACGGCACGAGCGGCATCACGTCGCGCCGCATGTCGATCCGGCCCCGTCGCCACCACGCCACGACAAGCAACGCCGCCGGCAGGGTTGCCGCCACCGTCTTCGCGGCCAACGCGAGCAGAAAAAGGACCGTCGCGGCGGTGTAGCTCCATCGATCCCGACGCTCGTCAAACTCGATGAAGTTCCATGCGGCCGCGAGCGTGCAGGTGGCGCTTAGCGTGTTCTTGAGTTCGGAAATCCAGGCGGCCGTTTCGACGTTTACCGGATGGAGCGCGAAGATGCCTGCCGCCAGCCACGCACCGGCAATCCCGAGCCGCTTCAGGAATGCCGCCACGAGGATCGCGGCGGCGGCGTGGAACCCGAGCGTGACGAGATGGTGCCCGAGCGGCGATGCGCCCCAGAGCCGGTTTTCGATCCAGAACGCTGAATGAACAAGCGGGTAGTACTGCTGCGTGGCCCCGGGAGTGCGCCAGATGCTCCAGAGCCCGGCCAGCGACTCCACGGCCGGGTTCGTCATGTGGCCGCCATCATCCCACACCGGTGTTCCCCGAAGGCATGGGCCGTAGGCCACCAGCACCGCCAGGGCGATCATCGCCGCGGCCACCCAGTCGCGGCCGGTCCATCGCGCCGTTGCCGGCGTCGTCGATGTGTCGGCCGGAGGAGGTGTTCGCCGTGTGCGGGCCGAACTCATGGCGCATCAATCCCGCGGGGGTGTCGTCGGGAGTTTCGGCTGTGGCCGCAGGTTGTATCGCACGATGCACCGCACCGCACTGAGCCCATCATGACCCCCTCCCCAAATCCTGAGCCAGGTCTTGTGAGAGAATCCTCGTGCCCTTGCTGGGGCTTGAAAGGGTTCTCTGATGAAGAAGCGACGCAGTGCAGAGCAGATCGTGGGCTTGCTCAGGCAGG
>Ga0208783_10000007_pt1 | contig 134798 bp, 102 predicted proteins | sample DEB19_08_DNA_2_FD_184529 | JGI IMG/M metagenome (GOLD analysis project Ga0208783, IMG submission 184529) | Aqueous microbial communities from the Delaware River and Bay under freshwater to marine salinity gradient to study organic matter... | ecosystem: Environmental > Aquatic > Marine >... | reverse complement strand
ATCCAGGCCGACTGCCGTCAACACTCGCCGCGGCCATCCATGGCCCGCGAAGCCTCGGCTCGGCGGAGGTGCAGCCAAGGGGCACCTCGCCTCGCGACGTCGGCCATCCAGGCCGACTGCCGTCAACACTCGCCGCGGCCATCCATGGCCCGCGAAGCCTCGGCTCGGCGGAGGTGCAGCCAAGGGGCACCTCGCCTCGCGACGTCGGCCATCCAGGCCGACTGCCGTCAACCCGAGAATCGCAGCACTATCCGTTCGTCGCACGCTCGAGCTGTCCTCACTGCACAAGCCCGAACTCAGCGAGGGGCAGCCCATGGCCCGGGAGCCGGCGTATGCCGCCAAGCGCAGCCAGGATGGCGAAGCGCAGGCGGCATCCGAGTGAGCCGAGGCCAGGAGGGCCGAGGCGAACGTCCGGCGACGGGGCGTCGGCTGCCCCGAGCCACCGAGAGAGTCCGTAGCCTTACGGCCTGGCGGCTTGCGGAGGCAGCATCGCGCGGATGCCGTCGAGCCGCCCCTCGACCGTCTCACCCGGGGCCGTGAACCGCAGCAGTGATTCCTGGAAGAAGTAGACGACGCCAAAGCCGTGGTCGCGGGCCACGGCCGTCTGGTCGCGGACCATGCCGATCGGCACGGGCCACGGCTTCTGGCCCGCCATCACGCCGATCGCGAGCCGCGCCTTGCCCTCAAGTTTCGCGAGCACCGGGCTGCGAAGCTCGCCCTCGACGGCCCGCACGGTGTCGCGATACACCTGCACGACCACTTCGTCGACGATGCCCTGCTCGACCCACGACGGCCAGTCCTGAACGTAGTTCTTGTAGGACCAGGGATAGGGATTGGGCGACACTGACAGTTCGATGCCGGGACGGGCCGCCTTGATCGCCCTGGAGATCCGCGCGACGAACTGCGTGAGCTTCGCCGCCCGCCAGCTGAGCCAGTCGGCGTCATGAGGATCTGGCCGCTCAGCACGCCCCGTTTCCTCCCGATAGCGGGCGAGCGTCACGTCGTCGTAGCCAAAGGTATTCTTCAGCGAGAGGTGGTCGTCGAACTGGATGGTGGGCACGTCGTATCGGGTGACGAACTCGACCGAGAGTTCCTCGAAGAACTGCTGCACGTCGGGGTGGACAAAGTTCAGATACGCTGTCGACGTGCCGTCTTGGTCAAACGTGATTCGGCCGTCGACGTCGCGCGACAGCCAGTCGGGATGCTGCCGCGCCAGCGGCGCGTCAGCGGGAACCTTCAAGCCCCACTCGAACCACGGCACGATGTCGAGGCGATACCGCTCGCCGAGCGCGAGCCAGTCGGCCGCCGGATCGCGGTCGCCGGCGCCCAGGCCATAGCGACCGGAGATCCTCGCGCCGCCATACCTCACCATCACGTCGCTGGGGTAGAAGGTCTCACCCCGACTCCAGACGACGGGATAGAGCGCGTTGAGGTTCAGGCCCGCGACCCGCTCGGCCAGGGTTGCCATCGCGTCCCGCGAGTTCATCACCTGCGAATCGACATCGCTCACCCACACGCCGCGGAGCTCGGCGGCGGTCGCGAGCCTTCGCGATCGTGCCGCGGGCGCATCGCCGGCCAGCGCCGGGGCGGCCACGGCTCCCGCAACCGCGAGCAGAAGGACGACGCACCGCGTTCCGCGTTGACACCGACACGGCTGCAAGGGGCTCGCGGCCATCATGCCGCCTCCCGGGCCGTTTCGTCGGTCCGGAGGTGCCGGAACCAGAACCAGTAGACGCCGGCCGAGAGCCCGACGAACGCCACGAAGAGCGCCGCAAACGTCGACCACTGCCGAAGCACGAACACCATGCCCATCATGAAGAGCACCAGCTGCCAGGGCACCGCGAAGCAGATGGCCGCGAGATCACGCCGACACTCGCCTCGGATGGCGTCTTGGTCCTCCCGCGGCAGCTGCGTGACGATTGGTCGCCAGAAGCCGAACGGCCGCGTGACCTTCACGAAGTTGAGCAGCGTGTCGCGGGCCGTGGCCTGCGTGAGCAGCGACCCAAGCACGCAGCCCACGAGTGAGATCACGCTGGGCACCACGAAGCTCATCACCTCCGTCACCTCGATCTTGAGCACGCGGATCAGCACCGCCGAGAGCATGCCGAAGAGCGTGCCGAGAGCGAAGCCGTAGCCGTTGTAGCGCCACCAATACCAGCGGAGCAGCAGCGGAATGAAGAGCCCGGTGCCGAAGGCCATCGTGATCCAACCCCAGATGTCGTTGATGTTGACACTGTCGAGGCTGAAGGCGAGCCCGAGCAGCACGATCACCACGGTTGAAATCCGCGAATGCCACACCAGCGTCTTGCTGCTGGCCCGGGGGTTGATGAACGTCTGGTAGATGTCCTTCACCCAGTAGGCGGCCCCCGCGTTGATGACCGCGGTGAAGGTCGACATCGCCGCCGCCATGAAGCAGGCGATCACGACGCCCTTCATGCCCACGGGCATGTATTCGGCGATCACGGTGGGCAGCACGAGCTCCGGATCGATCACCTTTCCCGTGGTGAGCCCATAATGGATGCCGAGCATCGCCAGGCCCATCACCAGCGGCCAGCGGAACGACAGCAGGAGAATCCAGAACAGCGAGAGAAGCCCCGCCTCGCGGTCGGTCTTGGCGGCGAAGTACCGCTGGCTCGTGTAGCCGCCGGCCCCGGCGAAGCCCTCGACGCAGGTCTTCACGAGGTAGAAGAAGATCGTGATTCCAAACGCGTTGTAGCGGGAATACTCCCCAGGCATGTCGATCCTCATCGGCGGCATCACGGCCGACCACTCGGCGAGCGTCGTCTTCACCGCCTCGAAGCCCCCCTGGCCGTCCGGCACCGAGATCATGAACTCCGCCGGCAGCACCACCCGGGTCATCGCCAGGACGATCACGTAGAGCACCGCCGCGAGGATCAGCCCGCCCTGCATGACGTCGGTCCACACCACGCCGTAGAAGCCGCTGGCCGCGGTGTAGGTCATCGTCAGCAGGATCAGCGCGATCGAGGCTGCGCGGTCGTCGATTCCCATCAGCATGCCGAAGAACTTGCCGCCGCCGACGGCGAAGTAGCTGATGATCCAGATCGACACCACCAGGTTGGCCAGGGCGCTGATCAGCCGCGCCGTGCGGCCCTCGTGGCCGTCGCCAAAACGCAGCCTCATCCATTCGGCGAGCGTCATCACCTGTGCCCGTCGGGTCCACTTCCCCATGAAGATCATGAAGAAGGCCATGATCAGCACGATCCCGCCGCGGATCTCGATGAAGAATCCCTTCACGCCGAGCGAGTAGATGAGCGCGGTGATCACCATCGTGCCGGCAATGTCGGTGTTGCTCGACATGCCCGAGGCACCCAGCGCCCACCATGGCAGGTTGCGATTGCCGAGGAAGTAGGCGTCGATGCTGTCGCGGGCCTTCCGCTCGAGCCACAGGCCGAGCGCCATGATCCCGACCAGGTAGGCGGCGATGAAGCCGTAGTCGAGCGGGGCCAAGACACTGGTGCCCGTGAAGATCGTCATGGTCGCCGCTCCCTGGTTGATCGTCGGCACATCTTAGGCACGCTGCTCGAGGTCCGCGAGGAGATTCCGGCACAGCAGCAACGTCCGCGGCACGTGGAAGGCGCACTTGTAGGCGCCCCCCTTGAACGACTGGCTGACGCGGCCCTCGCGGTCGAGGTAGCCATACCATTCCCCGTAGTCGCGATCCGGGAAATGCCCGAAGGTGTAGTCCTTCACGGTCTGGAAAAGCGCCCAGTCGGTCTCGCTCCGTGTCACACGGTAGTCGAGCAGGTGGGCGTAGAGGGCCTCGCAGTGTGGCCACCAGAGCTTCATGCTCCACTCGAGCTGCACGGGCGAATGGCCGCGGGCGTCGAGGAAGTAGAAGAGCCCGCCATACTCCTTGTCCCACCCTTCCGCGTGCGACCAGCGGACGATGTCGACGGCCAGCGAGGAGAGTTCGGCGTTGTGCTGCCGCTCGGCCCAGTGCTGGAGGAACCAGCCCGCCTCGATCGCGTGGCCCGGATTCAGCTGCCGGCCCTCCGGCAGGTCGGTGCAGAGCGATCCATCCGGACGGACGAACTCGTACACCCGTCTCTCCTCGGGCTTCACGTGCCGGAGGAACGCCTTTTGGCACTCCGCCAGTTCCCGTTCGTACGGGACGGCTTGGCCATCCGTGAGCTCCTCGATGAGGTTCATCAGGATCATCGGCACGGCCAGGGCCTGCAGCGGCGTCTCACCCGCATACGACGGTCTGCCCACCTTCGTCCAGTCGAAGGCCCACGACCAGACGAGCGCGAACATCCGTTCGGCCTCCCGGAGGTAGCTGTCGTCGCCGATCGCCCGGGCGTATTCGGCCATCGCCATCACGTAGAAGCATTCGCTGAAGATCTTCCGCTGGATGGAGATGGGCGTGCCGTCGGCCGTCATCCGAAACGGAATCCGGTCGTCGGGCGTGAGCGCCTTGAACCGCAGAAATTCGGCGCCGCTCCTGGCCATCGCCAGCCACTCGGGCCTAGGCTCCACCGTGCGATAGAGCTTGCTGAAGAGCCACGTCTCGCGGCCCTGCAGCCAGCCGTACTTCGTGACGTCGAACACCTGGCCTTGGCGGTCGAGGCAGTTCCAAAAACCGCCGCGCTCCCGATCCCACGAGTGCCGCTCCCAAAACGGGATCACGCTGCCGAAGAGTTCCTGGTCGAACTCCTCGCGAAGCTGCGTGAGCGTCTGCCGCGGCACGGCAAACGTCCCCGCGGACGATTCGGTGCCGCCTGTTTCCTGCGTCATGTCAGAGTCCTTCGCCCCGCCACCACTCCCGGTAGCGGTCATAGAGGTGTCGGGCGGCCGGATAAGCCGAGTTCGGGCTCATGAAGTGGGAGAACTCGAACGTGATCAGCTTCTCGACGCCCGCGGCCGAGGCCTGGTCCGCCTTGTAGAGCAGCTTGCGGATGTCGGTGGGCGGAAACTTGATCGGCATGTCACGATCGAAACTCTCCAGGTTGCTCCAGCACCGCAGGCCGTGTCGCTCGGCGAGCTCCCGGTTCACCCGCAGGTAGTCCGGCAGCTCCAAAAACGACATCTGTCCGTCCTGGAAGGCCACGATGTCGACCTTGCCCTCGAGATCGCGGAACACCGACTCCCACTCCCGCACGTGCTGGTCGAGCGAGATGGCCTCCGCGCCAAACTGCTTCGCCCCCTTCACGTAGGGTGACATCAGAATCGGAACGTTTTTGAGCGCCCGCAGATGCCCCGCGAGTTCGTCGTAGACCCGCATCATCCCGGCGTTGAAGGTGTTGATCTCATGGCTGATGTACCAGCCGGCGAACGCTCGGCGATGGCCGTAGCGGTCCATCACCTCGGTGCAGAAGTCACGGTTGAGGTCGCTTTCCTTGCGGTAGTCGCCGTTGATCCAGTGCTCCCCCGAGTCGTAGGTGCCGAAGAAGAACTGCATGCCGCAGCGTTCCGCCTCGGTGAGGAAAAGGTCGACGAGATCCTGATAGGCGGGCAGGCACGGACGGTGTCGGTTGATCACCTGCGAATCGAAGGTGAGCCGCTCGCGGTAGCCGGCCCGGATCAGGATCACGGTGTCGATGCCAATCGCCTGCATGGCGTCGAAATCAGCCGCCCACTCCTTTCGCCCCCAGTTCTGCGGCGGGATGTCGTGGGTGATCTCGTCGAGAAACGTGCCTGTGATCTTCAGCATGGCTCGATCCTCCACGTCTGGATTTCGTAGGGCCGCACGTGCACCGCGAGGTGCTTCGACCTGCCGAGGTCGGCGGATGAGAGCGTCGTCGCCTCGTCGAGGTTCATGCGGAAGGCCCTGTGCGTTCCGTCGGCGAGCCCCGGAAGCGAGAGCGTGGCCACCACGGTGTCGCCCGTTGGGTTCACGAACCGCACCAGCAGACCGTTGCGGGCCCCCGGTTTCAAACCCATCACCTCCAGCGGCGTGTCGCCGACATCGAGCATCGATGCCGCACAGACGGCCGGCCCGTTCGCCGCCTTGACGGGCACCACGGGGCACTCCTGGATCCAGCAGGGATGGAGCGTCTCCTTCAGAAGCCGCATCGCTGCGACCACACTCCCGGCACAGCCGATGGCCACCGAATGGTCGATCCGCCGCTGCAGTTGCGCGTCGGGTGTGGGGCGCGCCGGCCCCGCCTGGCACGACCGGATTCGGCCGCCACGGACCGAGAGCGACCCGACCGCCCGGTGGAGGGTGAACGCCGCCGCAGGCACCGCCGATCCCGACCCCGCCACGAGTTCGAACTCATGCAGACCGACGCCGCCGGCGAAGGGCATGCATCCCGTCCCCTCCCAAACGACGCCGTCGTTCGTGTGATGCACTGGATAGGGTTTCTCGCCCGGGTAGGCCGGCGTGGCGAGCGGGCCGGGCCAGAGGTCATGCACCGCCGGCTCGGCGGGGAGCGACCACCACTGCGCCTGACCGTCTACGACCACGTGGCGACAGGTTCCCAGTCGTTCCACTCCGGCAAGCGGGAGTGCATCCACGACGATGCGGAGGCGGCTGTCGGAACAGACGTTCGTAGAGGCAATCCGCAGGTCCCAGACGAACGCCGGCACGCCCGCCGATGCGGCAGGCACCAGACGCCGCTCGGCCCGCACGACGATCGGCATGGTCACCGATGGTCCGACGCACTCGGCGATCGGCTTCTGGTCGAGTTCCTCACGACGGATCGAGGAGTGGCCACAGATCTCATACGCAAGGTGAAACACGTCCGGCAGTTGGGGGTCGGCCTGCGCCGAGACGAGCCGAGACTGCTCGAGGGGCAGGTCGGGGCAGGGGCCGTGGGAATAGCCGTCGCCGAGGTCGGCATCGAGTTCAAAGCGAATCGCATGCATGAGCGACTCGGGCACCGGCTCCGGCCGTTCGTTCGTAGCAAGCACGAGGGGCTCGGACGTCTCCGACAGTGAGACAACCTTGAACCCGAGCGGCGGAAGGCTCAGCGGCGCCTGCACCTCGTAAGCCCGCCCCCAGGTGGTTTCCAGATACCGGTTGCGGATCGCCTTGCACGACGTAGCAAGCACCCGCACGGGCATGTCGGCACCGGACGCATCGACGGCCCGCAGCCGGCGGGCCGCAGACGGCTCGGAGAACTCGCCCCCTTCGTCGGGCAGGAGGATGCGAAAGGTCGCCGAGACGCTCACAGGCCACGGATGCGGATTGAAGGCGAACACGCGGGCCGAACGGGGATCGTCCGGGGCCGGCATCCGGAGCTGCATGACGTGTTCGATCTGCCTCGTGATCATCTCGGCCCCGAGCGCAAGCACCTCGTGGAACCGCTGCACGTCGTCGAGATGGACGTCGTCTACGCTGCACCCGCAGATGTCGTCGTGGGCGTGGTTTTTCAGCAGGGCGTCCCATGCCGCGTGGAGCAGCGCGGGGTCGATCGCCGGCATGCCGTTGACACCCGCCCAGGCGGCGAGCGGCTCAACGACGCGGGCGAGGAGCGACTGAGCCCGATGGTTGAGGATCTTGAGATCGACCCGCGAAGAGAGCACGTTTCGCAGGAGCGGATGATCAGCCTGGCCGAGGAGGTCGCCGCTGAAGACGGGCAGCGGCTCGTGCTCCGTCGCGGTGCGAAGCGCGGCGAGGTAGTCCTCAAAACTGCCAAACGTGAGCCGGATCTCCGACTGGCTCGCGTTGAGATCGGCAACGACGGCGGCGAGATCGCCGCGGGCGGGGAGGTGGTCGCCGCCGGCGGGCAGCACCACGATCGACTGCTTCTGGAAGGGGAGCACCCGGGCGAGCGTGTGGCTCAGTCGTTCCCGGGCACGCTCCGGGCTCGCGGCGAGCCCGTCGTACCGCCCATGAAAACTCTCCTGGCCGAGGGCGCCGAGCGGAAAATAACCCTCGCGCAGAAAGGTGGCGAGCACCTCCGAGCCGTCGGGCGCCCGCCACGTGAAGATGGCGCCGTCGCGGTCTCGCACCGCCGCGGGCATGCCCCGCATGAAGAGGAAGGAGTCGATCCCGAAGCCGGCGAGGATCTGCGGCAGTTGCGCGAAGTGACCGAACGAGTCGGGCACGTAGCCAACCCGGGAGGCGCCGCCATGCTCCACGGCGATACCGATGCCCCGCTGGAGGTTGCGGATCAGCGACTCGGGCCGGGCGAGGAAGCAGTCGGGCATCGAGTACCAAGGCCCGAGCCTGAGCCGCCCCGACTCGACGAGGGCTCGAATCCGTGGCCGATCCTGCGGACGGATGGCGAGGTGGTCCTCGAGGACGACCGTCTGGCCATCGAGGACGAAGTTTGGCAGGGTGCCCGATTCCAGCAGGTCGAGCAGCTCGGCCACCATCTCCACCAGCCGGAGGCGGTAGGCCTGAAACGGCAGATACCACGCACGATCCCAGTGCGTGTGCGGAACGACGATGCCCGTGGGCTGTATGCTCATGGCCACTTCACCCCGGTCCGGATCCGACGGGTCGCGATCGACAAACGACCGTCGGTCGGCCAGACACCGGGGTGTGTTATGCACCATCGCCACCTTTTTGAGGAGAGCGCGGGTCAGGCCGGCAGCATGATCCGCGAGCGAGGCCGCACCGTCGAGGCGAGCCCGCCAGCCGGGGTGCCCATCACGCTTCACAGCGACTGGCGATCAGAGCAACCACCATGAGAGATGCACGCGACGACTGGAAACGATACGACGCCCACGCGATCCCCAGCAAGCACTCGACACCACACCTCGATGCGTTCCTCCGCGACCTAATCCACCATGCCGAGGGCCGACCGCTCGCGCTGCTCGACGTGGGCTGCGGCACCGGGCGGCTTTCCAGACGGTTCTTCGACCAGGGCTTCGCGGTGCTCGGTGTCGACATCAATCGTGAAGCCATTCACGCCGCCCAGGCGCTGGCCATGCCGGCAGACGCCTCGGGCCGCGGGGTCTCGTTCGAGGTGGCCGACTTCTCGGACGATGCCCCTCCATCGATCCATGGCGGACCGTTCGACGTGGTCATCTGCCAGCTCGTCATCTCGATCATTGGTGACGTGCGACACCGGGCAAACCTCCTGCGGCATGCGAGGGCGAACCTCCGACCTGGCGGATGGCTCTTCCTTTCCGCGTCGGGGGTCTCCGACGCGATCAATCCCGGCTATGCCAGGCTCTACGCCGACGACCTGCCCCTGACCGGTGAGCGGCATACCTACCTCTCGCGAAACGACCGTGGCGAGGTCCTTTACGCCACCCACCACTTCACAGACCCGGAACTCCGCGATCTGCTCGAAACAGCGGGTTTCGGGGAGATCAACGTGACCACCACGCGGGAAACGAGCAGCCGGCGGCCCGACGAAGCCGCGTTTTTTCACACGGCGATCGGCCGGACAACAGGGACATAAAAAGGATTTCCCGGCTCCTCCGTCCTCGATGTGAGGGCCCGCGCCCTCCCCGCAGCTCCGACGACCACCGTCATGCCCATCGCCAATCATCGCCGACGCAGAACCGCCGGGGAACTGCCGGCGGTCCAGCAGGCGCTGGCCCCGCTTGGTGAGCGGGTCGAGCGCCACAACGTGGTCGGTGTGCTGGACGACACCCTCGCCATCATCCGCGACGAACGAGCCCGTCGCCGCCTCGCCCTCGTCTATCCGGCCGCGGTGCTCCTGCTCGCCCTTCTCGGCACTGCCTGGAGCACCCTGTCGAATGGGCCGCTCATGCGCGGCGTGGAGGGGTCTTTTCACGAGCCCCCTCCGTCGGTCGCACCGTCACCGTGGCCGCGCCTCGATCCTGCCGACTGGAGCCTCATGTCGATGGCCTTTGGCGCCGTCGTGTTCCTCATCGTCTGGGGAGTCCGTGCCACGCGAGACGGCCACGGCCATCTCGCCTCGGCCGCCCGATGCGACCTCCTCGCCGAACTGGCCTCGATCGACGGCCTGAAACAAGGCCACAATCGTCTTGCCGACGACCTGCTTGCCGCGATAGGCCTCACCGACCGCCCATCGGCGCGACGGCTCGCGAACGTGACGATGGCGAGCGACGACATCGACGATCGCGCCCAGGGGCTCCGCGCGCTGGGGCTTTTCGAACGCAGCCTTGATGAACGACGGCGTCGCCGGGCACACCGACTCGTGCCGATTATCGGCAGCCTCGTGGCGGGCATCGCGGTGCTCTTCTACGGCGTGGCGATCTTCCGTCCAATGACACGCCTCTTCGAATCCATCAGCGTGCCCCAGCATGTTCGTTCGGGGGGTGAATCGCGATGAGCCACGGAGGCGTGATCGAACGGCACGTCGCGATGGCGATCGAACGTCATCGCCCCATGGCCGACGTGTCGCGGCTCGTGGCCGAGGAACTTCCGCCGTCCGAGCGAACACCCTGGCTTCGAATGGCCGACGCCCTCGAACGGGGCGATGTGGCGGCCGGCACGAAAGCCGCCGCCGCATCGCTCGCCTGCTGGATTCCGCTCTTTGCCTCCGCGGCAGGCGATCCGCGCGTGCCGATCCGCATGCTGCAAACCGCCGCCCGCCCCCCCGTGCTCCCGAAGCCGTGGCTTTGGCTCTTCGCCTATCCGCTCGTGGTCGTGCTGCTCGCCCTGGCGTTGGTGGCCTTCCTGGCGGCGACGGTCCTCCCGACGTTCGAGGCGATGTATGTCGATTTCGGGATGCAACTCCCGGCGGCAACCCGCGCCGTGCTCGCTCTCCGGCCGTTCATGTCGAGCGTGTGGCAGCCGATCGTGGCGGCGGCGGGGTTCGTGTCACTGCCCTGGTGGCTTGGCCTTCGTCGTGCGGCCCGCAGTGCGACCGTCACAGCCTCGTTCACCCGCACCCTCGCGCGGCTCGTCGCCGCCGACATCGCCACCGACGAGGCGATCGCGCTCGCCAGTCATGCCGCGGGAGTTGGCCCCCAGGACCCCGCAGCCCCACGTCGCCCTCTCACCCACGCGGCCGTCGCTGCTCTCGATACTGCTCCCGCCTCCGCGGCGGTGCTGCTCGACGCGATCGCCGATTGCCACGACGACCTCGCACGAGGACGGCGCGGATTCGGCGAGTGGTTCATTGGCCCGGTGCTCATCGGCTTCGTCGGACTCTTCGTCGGATTCGTCACGGTGGCGCTCTTCATGCCGCTCATCAAACTCGTAGGCGCGCTGTCGTGACCGTTCGTATTCCATTTCCCGCCGCTGCGGCTCGCTTTCTCCGCCACGAATGGCGGCGATCATGGTCGCGTCGGGCGTCCCGTGCCGAGAGCGCCTCGGTGCTGAGGATCATCGCCGCGTCGGTGACGGCGGGGGTGCCCGTGGCCCCCCTGCTCGACGCATGGGCGGAAGACAGCCGGAGTGGGCAGGGGCTCCGCCTCGAAAAGGCGGCCAGTCTCATGCGACAGGGCGCGACGGCCTCCGATGCGGCCACCCGCGTGCCTGGGCTGATTCACGACGACCATGCGGTGGCACTCGCGTTTGGAGAGCGAAGCGGGCTCCTCTCCCCCGTCGTGCGCGTGAATCTGGCGGGGGACGAACTGCTTGATCCGTCGATTCGCCGAACGATTCGACTGTCGATCGGCTATCTCTCGGTCGTGTTCGTGATCTTCGTGATGGTGGCGGCGTATCTCGTGATCAAGATCAACCCGATGCTGATCAGGATCGCGGAGGAATACGACACGGGCCGTCCGCCGGCGTTCACGCGATGGCAATGGCTCATGCATGCCGCGGTGTCGCTCTGGTGGATTCCCGTCTCGCTGGCCGCGGTCGTCGCCGTGCTTCGGCTCTCGCCCCCAGCCTGGCAGGTGGTGACTCGGCCCTGGAACCGCTCGCGCCGGACGACCGCCGCCCTCGACGCGCTCGCCACCGCCGAAGCTTGTGGCCTGTCCGCCCAGGAGGCGGCGACGACGCTCGCCGCCTGCCAGACCGATCCCGTCATCGCTGCGCGGCTGCGCGCATCGACGGAGCCGGGGCCGGCGGGCACCGCGCTCGCTCGCGCCGGCCTCATCGACCCCGTCGAAGCCGACGCGATCGACAACGCCGGAGCCGACGCGCCTGCCGCGCTCCTGCGTCTCGCCTCGGCGCGCCGCGGGGCGGCGCGGCGGAGACTGTCTGCCATCGGCGAGGCGATCGTGCCCCTCGTGGCGATCGTGATGGGCGTGATCGTGCTGTGGCAGTCGCTGGCGGTCTTCACCTTTCTGTCCGACCTCATCGAGCACCTGTCGTGATCCACCTTCCGCCGAGCCCCCCATCCGTTGCTTCGCGTTCTCGCGGGTTCAGCACGCTCGAAGTGCTCGCCGCATCGGCGGTCACGGCCGCCGCCCTGGCCGCGGTGACGCCGCTCTTCATGCAGCACACCAGGCTCATGGCAGAGGCGCGACGGGAACGGATCGCGATCGAGGAACTCGCCAATCAGGCGGAACGGCTGGCGGCCGTGCCGGCGGATGGCCTTGATCATCACCTCGCGTCCTTGGCGGTCTCGCCGATGGCCGACGGTTTGCTTCCCGACGCCCATCTCGACGCGGTGCGGGGCGATTCGCCCGTCGGTCCGACCGTGACCTTTCGGCTCCGATGGAACTCCCCGGGCCGGCTCGACCATCCGCTCCGGCTCGTCACCTGGCTCCCGAACCCCGGGAAGGGCAGGGGAGGCTCACCATGACGTCTCATCGTCTCGACCGCCGTCGCGGCATCTCGCTCATCGAACTGCTGGCGACCATGGCCGCTGCGTCGACCGTGATGGCCACCGCCGCGGCACTCGTGCATCGCAGCTACACCTTCGAGACCCGATCGCGAGCCACGTTGGCCGACGAGCGAACGGCCCTGCGGCTCGCGCGGCGGTTTCGCGCCGACGTTCATGAGGCCTCCACGGCCATGACCGCCGCCGGTGAGCCAGGAGACACGCCCCTCGTGACGATCCTCGGGCCGACGGGACACGTAGCCTACCACCGTCGTGAGCACGGACTTGTGCGACTGGCAACCTCGGCCGGCATGGCAACGGCCCGCGAGGAGTTCCTGGTGTCACGGCCGATCACGTGGTCGGCGACGAGCGACGACGGAATCATCACCCTCGTCGGCCTGATGACATCCGGGACCCACGCGGCTCGGCCCATGGTCGAGATCGTCGCCGCGGTCACCACAGCGGCTGCTCCCGGAGGCACACCATGAGAGACTCCAGGCTCGCCTCCACCGATGGGTGCGCCGCCACCCGGCGTGACGGCAGCGTGATGGTGATGGTGCTCGCCTGCATGGCGGTGGCCGCCGCCATCGCCGCCACCATGCTTCACACGGCCGTGACCGCACGGCGGTCGCTGCGCGCCGAACTCCACCTCCGGCAGGTTGAACGACTGCTCGAGGCCGCATCCGCCGAAGCCCGCGCCCGGCTCACGGCCGGCACACAGGGGGATGCGTCGCTGCTTCTCGAAGCCCCGCACCTCGCCGACGCCGGAACGGCCCGCATCGGGTTTGCCCCCGCCTCCGAGGTTGGGATGCCGGCCATTCGCGTGAGCGTTGAGTTCCCGCTCCACAGCCCGGCGACGATCCGCCGCACCCGCCTCGTTTTTTCTTCCGCGCACCACGCCATTCGTTCCAAGGAGTCCCAGCCATGATGTCCTGCCCCGTGCCTGCGTTGATTGCAGGTCGCCGCGTCTCCCGCCCCCTCCATGGTTTCACCCTCGTGGAACTGCTCGTGGTGATCGCGATCATCTCCACGCTGATCGGCCTACTCCTTCCCGCGGTGCAATCGGCCCGGGAAGCGGCGCGTCGGTGCGCGTGCAGCAACAACATCCTCCAACTCGGCCTGGCCCTCCATACCTACGAGTTTGCCAACGAGGCATTCCCACCAGGCGTGACCGATGCCACCGGCCCGATCCGCAACATGCCCGAAGGCCAGCACATCGGTTGGATCGTCCGCCTGCTTCCCTTCATCGAACAGCAGTCGCTCGAACGTCACTTCCATATCGACGAGGGGGTCTACGCCGCATCCAATGACGAGCCACGCGCCGCCTGCATCCGGACGCTGATCTGCCCCTCATCGCCCTCCGAGGAGGTCCGCCACGATGAGGGTGGCGTCGAGGTCGCCGTGTCGAGCTACGCTGGCTGCCATCACGACACGGAGGCGCCGATCGATACCACCAACCACGGCCTTCTGTTTCTCAACAGCCGGATCCGGTTTTCCGACATCACCGACGGCAGCTCCAACACGTTGCTTCTCGGGGAGCGGCGGGGCAGCGACAACGATCTCGGATGGGCTTCGGGCACGAGGGCCACGCTTCGCAACACGTCGCCGATCCAGGAGCGGCAGCGAGAACAGCATGGTGACGACCCGGCCCCGGTCGACCCGCTCGTGGTCGGCAGTTTCGGAAGCGACCATGCAGGAGGCGTCGTGTTGATGGCGATGGCCGACGGGGCGGTGCGGGTGGTGGCAAGCAGCGTCAGCGCCGACGTGTTGCGTCAACTCGGCCACCGCGCCGACGGCGAACTCCCCGCCCGGGAGCGACGCTGACGTGATAGGCTTTTGGCTCCCCGGCATGCAGGAGACCCGCCATGGCGCCCACCCGCAACGACGTCATTCCCGCGTCTGCTGACGTTGCCGTCGCATCGCTGGACTCCGACGCCTTTCTTGCGTTGGCCGACGCCCACCGGCCTCGAGTGCTGCGGTTCGCCACCGCCTTCCTCGGCGATCGACACCTTGCAGAAGACGCCGTGCAGGAGGCGATCGGCCGTCTCTTCAAGCATCGGCACCGCTATCCGCTCGCCGACTCCTTTGGCCCTTACCTCGTCAAAACGGTCACTCGGGTGTGCATCGACCATCGACGATCACGGCAGTCCGAGCGCCGCCGCATCGCCACCCTGGCTCCCGGCGTTGTGCCCACGCCCGATGCCACCGCCGAACACCGCGAAGTGAGCGACGTGGTCGCCCGAGCGATCGGTCGTCTCCCTGATCGCGAGCGGGCATGTTTTCTCCTCACGGTGTGCGAGCATCTGTCCTACCGCGACGCCGCCGAGACGCTGTCGCTCACCTACGCCGAGGTCAACAACGCGATCCACCGGGCCCGCACGCTTCTGCGAACCCAACTCGCCGGCATCGTGGAGGGCACGCGATGAGCCATGATCGTGATCTCGCCGCTGACATCGGGCTCTGGCTTGCGGGTGAGTCGATCTCCGGCGCGGCCGACCGTGCCCTCATCGGGCTGGAAGGAAACGGCACAGCCCAGCGCACGGCGGCAGCCATGATCGTGATCGAGGATGTGGTGCGGGACTGGTATGGTGGGATGTCGGTAACGCCACGGCCTTCGGTGGCCACCGAAGGCCTTCGGCAGCGTCGGCTCGCGGCGACCACGCTTGCCGCGGTGGCGGTCGGGCTTCTGGCGGGACTCGTGGCTGCGAGCAGCCAGCCCCTGAACCACCTCGTCGACACCGCCGAGGCATGGGCGAAGGCCGGCCCACCACTGCCGCTGGCCACCACGTCACTCTGGCATCTCAGCCAGCAGCTCGGGTGGCCGTAAACTGGACGGCTGTCCGGCTGACGCCGTCCCGCTTTCTGCGCACCAACTCCGTCGACTAGGCTCTGTGGTCCGCAGCGAGGGGTTGCCCATGCCTCGAGAGCCGGCGTATGCCGACGAGCGAAGCCACGATGGCGAAGCGAAGTCGGCATCCGAGTGAGCGGATGTCACGATGGCATCCGCGAACCTCCGGCGACGGGGCATGGGCAACCCCGAGCGTGGAGCACGCACGACTCATGCCCCAGCAGACCTCACGCCCAATGTCCAAACTTGCCCTCATCGCCGCCTGCCTGATCGCCGCGTCCACCGTGCACGCCGACACCATCTACACGAGAGGCGACATCCTCACGATGCGCGGCCCCCAGCCTGAGACGGTCGAGGCCCTCGTCGTGCGGGACGGGACGATCCTCTTCGTCGGGCCACTCGCGGAGGCGAAGTCCCTGGCCGCCCCGGGAGCCACCACGGTCGATCTCAAAGGCAAGACGCTCCTGCCAGGATTCATCGACACTCACGGCCACTTCGTCTACTTCGGCAAGAATCTCGTCGATGCCGACCTCTTCGGCTCCAGCGACGTCGCCGACCTGCTCGCGCGGATGAAGACGCAGGCCGAGCGGACTCCTCCGGGAGCCTGGATCGTGGGCTTCGGCTACCAGCCGCGGCAGATGAAGGAGAACCGCACGCCCACGATCGAGGAGCTCGACGGCGTGGCCGTCGACCGGCCGGTGATGATCGTCGATTCCTCGGGCCACCTCGGTGCCGGCAACTCGAAGGTGTATGAGGTCGCCGGCATCACGGCCGACACGCCCAACCCCACCGGTGGCTCGTTCGCCCGCAAGGCCGATGGAACATCGCTTGCGGGTCCGATGGAAGAGACGGCCCTCAACGCCGTCCGCAGCAAGCGGCCGCCGTTCACGGGCGAGCTCGCCGATGCCGTGATCACCGGCGCGGCGAAACTCTGGGCGAGCTACGGCCAGACAACGGCCATGGAGGCGGGGCTCGGGCTGGGCAGCGACGACATCCAGGTCGTGGTCAACGCCATCGACAAGCAGCTGCTGCCGATCGACCTTTTCATCGCCGCCAAGGACTCGACCGTGGACGACACGCTCACGGCGGCCTACGGCGTGGCGAATGCCTTCAACCCCAAGGCCGATGGCACGCTCGAAAAACTCCGCGCGGCCCGGGCCGATCTCGATCGGCGGTATGTGAACCGCGTGCGGCTCGGCGGGATCAAGTTTTGGCTCGACGGCAGCCTCGACACCGCCTGGTTCACGCAGCCCTATGTCACGAATCCGCCGGGCAAGACCGGCAGCTATTCAGGCTTCCGCCAGATTCCCGACGAGGTGGTCGATGCCGCCTTCGATCGCTTCTGGCCCACCGAGATGCAAATTCACCTGCACATGAACGGCGACGCCGCCGCCGACCAGGCCCTCGCAGCGATCGACAAGGCGGTGAAGAAGCATGGCATGCGGGACGCGCGACCGGTGTTCGTGCACGGCTCGTGGCTCCGACCGGATCAGATTGAAAAGATGAAGGCGTGCGGGGCGATCCCGAGCTTTCTGCCATCGGGCATCGTGCCCGGGGGGGACAGCGTGCTGAAACTCTGGGGGCCGCAACGGGCCGCGGGGGCCATGGCGGCGAGGACGTTCCTCCGCGCGGGCCTGCCCTTCACCTTCTCCCACGACGCGCCCGTGTCGCCTCAGCCGTGGATCCTGGCGCTTGTCGACGCGGGCACCAACCGCCGCAGCGGCTCGGGGCAGGTGATCGGCCCCGACGAGCGGATCACGCCCTACGACGGGCTCCGCGCCGTGACGGCGATGGCGGCCTACCAGCTCAAGGAGGAGAAGACGAAGGGCACGCTTGAAAAAGGAAAACTCGCCGACCTCGTGATCCTGGAAAAGAATCCACTGAAGGTCGATCCGCTCACGATCAAAGACATCGCCGTGATCGAGACGATCAAGGAAGGCACGACGGTCTATCGGAAGCCGCCCTCGGGAGAGAGTCCGTGAACCCACTGGCCTGGATGCTTCTGCTCGCTGGTACGACGACCATCCCGGCCGACCTGCCGACCTTTCAGCGCGACGTGTCGCCCGGCGTTCTCGCGGCACGCCCCTGTGACGCGAAGCATTGGCGGCAAATCGAGCCGTCGGTGCAGCACCTCGCCCTTCAACACGCCGAGCTGCTCGCGTCGCTCGACGACGCCGACCGGGCCGCCACGCTCGGGAAACTGGCGGGATTCATCGACCAGATTCGACGGAAGGCCGGAGGAAGGCCGGTGCTCGCGCCGGGGCGTCGGGTGATCGGCCTGCTCGATCCCGACACGGGGCTCGGCCCGGCGGAAATCACGACGATCGCCGAGGCCTACGGAGAGACCACCACGGTGTTCAAAAAAGTCGAGGCGAGCGAGACGCTCGAGAGCGTGGCCGACGCGTTTTTGACCGCCGTGCGCGAGGCCCTCGCCGCATCCGATCCGGTCACCGTCGTGGTGCTCGGCCACGGGCTGCCAACCGAGATTCAGAGCTACCACATTCGGTTCGAGCGGCTTGCCGACGCCATTCTCGACGGCGTCACCCGTCGGGCCGGCGACGGCGCGATCGATCTGGGCGAGTTCGTGATCGTCTGCGACGACTGCTTCAGCGCCGATTTCTCGATCAACCTCCTCGACTGCCTCGAAACTCGCTGCCGCGACCGCGGTCGCACGCTCGCCTCCCTGCCGGTGTGCATCGCCGGCACCAACCGCAACTGCTACGGGATCGCCGACTTCGGCGAGAAGTTCGTGCCCCACTTCTGGAAGGACGTGATCGAACTCTACTACGTCCGTAGGCCGCGGCCGAAGGCCGTGACCCTTCGCGACTTCTTCGAAAAGGTCGACCACATGATGTATGGCTATGGCCGCATCCCGATCTTCGACGGAGGCACCATCAGCGGCTGGAACCTCGTGGAGCCGGCGCTCGTGCAGGATCCGGTGGTGTTCGTGCCGCTCGACGATGGCGATGTGGCCGACCTGCGCCGCATCCTCGCCCTCCCCGCCGACGCGCCGCTGCCTCGCTGGCTCGACGTGGGCTGAGGCCCATACAATCGACCTGATTCTTTCGGCCCACGAGAGGCACCGGGCGATGTACGAGATAGTCGAGCACACCGCCGACCTCGGCGTGCACGTCGCCGCCGCGACGCTGGCGGAGGCCTTCGTCGACGCTGGCCTCGGCCTGTTTGCGGTGATTGCGGGGGACGTCGGGCAGATCAGGGTGACCGACGAGCTCACGATCACCGTGGTCGGTGACGATCCCGCCTGGCTCCTGTTTGACTGGCTGCGGGAGCTTCTCGCCGCCTTCGATCCGGGTCGGATGCTGCTGGTGGAGTTTTCGGTGGAGCTGGACGCGGCCGGCCTTCGCGGCACGGCCCGCGGCGAGCGGTTCGATCCATCACGGCATACCCTCGCCCATGAAGTGAAGGCGATCACCCAGCATGCGTTCGACCTCCGGCCGACGTCGGCTGGCTGGGAAGCGACCTACATCCTCGACATCTGAGCCACCCCTTCGGAATCCATCATGACTCGCCACGCCACCACGACCGCTCACGGCCGTCCCATGCCGCTGGAACGGGTGGATGACTGCACGTGGAGAATTCCACGGTCGGCACGGCCGGGCATGCGCGTGGACGGGCTCGTCTTCGCCGATGATCGACTCATCGAGATGGTGCGGCATGATCAGGCCGCCGAGCAGGTCGCAAACGTCGCCCATCTGCCCGGCATCCAGACCGCCAGCCTGGCGATGCCCGACATCCACTGGGGTTACGGCTTCTGCATCGGCGGCGTGTGTGCCACCGACCCTGCGGCGGGGGGCGTGATCTCTCCGGGTGGTGTTGGCTACGACATCAACTGCGGCGTCCGCCTCCTTCGCACCAATCTCACCCTCGATGACGCACGGCCGGTGCTGAAGCGGCTCGTCGATCACCTCATGCGGGAGGTGCCCGTGGGGGTGGGGCAGGGGGGGCGGTATGTCTACTCGCCGCAGGAACTCCGCAGCATGATGCAGTCGGGGGTCCGCTGGCTCGCCACCCGCGGGCTCGCCACCGACGACGATGTCATCTGCACCGAGGCCGAAGGCTGCATCCCCGACGCCGATCCTGGGCTCGTCGGCGATCGGGCACTCGCCCGTGGGGCCGATCAGTGCGGCACCGTCGGCGCCGGCAACCACTTCATCGAGGTGCAGGTGGTCGACCGCGTGGCGGACGAGGCGTCGGCGACCGCCTTCGGACTGCATGCCGGCCAGATCTGCGTGCTGATCCACTCCGGGTCGCGTGGCCTTGGCTATCAGGTGTGCGACGACGCGCTCAGGGATCTCCGCGACGCCCCGAGGAAATACGGCATCGATCTTCCCGATCGGCAGCTCGTGTGTGCACCGATCGAAAGCCCGGAGGGCCGGAGGTATCTCGGAGCGATGCGGGCGGCCGCGAACTACGCGTTCTGCAATCGGCAGCTGCTCGCCTGGCAGGTGCGCGAGGTGTTCGCCCAGGTGTTTGGTCGCTCATGGGAGTCGCTCGGCATGACGCTGCTCTACGACGTGGCGCACAACATTGCCAAGGTCGAGCAGCATGCGGTCGATGGCACGACGAAAGACGTGTGCGTGCACCGCAAGGGGGCGACCCGGGCCTTTCCCGCCGGCCATCACGACATTCCCGATCGGTATCGCGCCGTGGGGCAGCCGGTGATCATTCCCGGCGACATGGGGCGGGCGAGTTGGGTGCTTCGCGGCGGACCGCGATCGATGGAACGCTCGTTTGGCACGACCTGCCACGGCGCCGGCCGATGCCTGAGTCGCACGGCGGCCACGAAGGCGGCCAAGGGCCGCAACATCGCGGAGGAGTTGGAGCGAGCTGGCGTGATCGCCCGATCGCGGAGCGCGGACGGGCTCGCCGAGGAGCAGCCGGCGGCCTACAAAGACGTCGATCTTGTCGTGGACGTGGTGCATCGCGCCGGGCTGTCGAGCAAGGTGGCCCGCCTCCGTCCGCTCGGCGTGATCAAGGGCTGAGGTGCATCGCCTACGGCGACGGCTTCCAGCCTTCCGCCGCCACCACCCACGTGCCGTCGCGGGGAACGCCGGGATGCTCGTGCGGGGCGCCGTCCCAGCCGCCCAGCATGAGCGACACCGCCGAGAGAAAGGCACCGTTGGCCGGAAGGTAGGCGGCGATGTCATACCGAGGCGAACCGGGCTTGCGCTTCTCCAGGCTTCGCTGCGGGCAGTGGCCGTTGGGGAGATAGCGGTTGTTCGGACCGTCGCGAAGCAGCACCTCGACGGCCACCTCAGGCCGGCCGAGCCGCACGGCCGTCATCGCGATCATCGGGTAGTCCCAGCCCCAGATCTTGGTCTCCCAATCCCATTCGGCGAGCACGGCGTCGAGCGTGCGGCCCATGGTGTCGGGATCGATCGCCGGGGTGCGGGGCATCATTCCCAGCGCCATCACCATGCCCGGGTGGTCATGCCGGCTGGCGAGGTTCTCCCAGGTGTCGGGATGGGATTCGAGCGCGACATAGCGGCCACCCCTGCGCGGTGGTGCGGCGAGGCGGGCGATGATGTCGTCCCAGGAGGCTTCCCGGGGCAGGCCGCGACGTTCCCGCCACTGCTGGGCGATGCCGAGCGTCCACCGCCAGGCGGCGAGTTCGTAGGAGGGATTCCGGCTGGTGGACGGATCGTAGATCTCCTGCACGATCCAGAGCGGCGGCCCCAGCACGTATTCGTCGCGCGACGGATCGAGCCACAGCATCGAAGCCATGCCGTCGGCCGTTTCCTGCACGAGGTCGCCGTAACGGTCGAGCGTCTCCGCCGTCGGGGCATCGCGATGGAGCAGTTCGGCGAGCGCGATCGCGTGCGGCTGATTCCAGACGATGAGCGGATTGCCCCCCGGGCTCTCCCGCAGGCCGGGGCCGACCATCTTCGCCCACCGCGCCCCGCGAAGACGACGCGCCGCCGCGATCGCACGGGCCTCGGGGAGTTTGGCGACATACCAGTCGAGATTGCGGGCCAGCAGATCCGGATGGCCCCAGAGTGGAAAGTGCGCGGCGTGCCACCAGATCATCTCGGTGTGGTGCTTGCCATACCACGTGGCGCAGGTGAGACCGCTCTCCTGGGGCGGAACGGCGCCGGCCATCTGCACCGCCATGAGATACTGCGAGAGCACGATGCGTCGTTCGAGGGTGGCGGCAAGCGGGTTCGTGCTTCCGGAAAAGTCGGCGACCGCGCTGCGTTGCCAGAACGCCGGCCAGTGGGCCTCGACCGCCGCGAAGTCGGGTGGTGGCGGATCGCTCACGCGGGTCCCGAACGCGATCGCAACCTCCAGCACACGGCTTCCCGGATCGCCATGCACCACGAAGGTGTGCGGGGCCGTGGACGGCGAGGCAGGCCGGCTCAGGCCCACCGCGTAGGTGAGTCCATTCACCCGACGGCGAATCCGGGTGGGCTCCGGAAGGGTCGAACTGTGCGACTCGGGCTCCGACCAGTCGAAGCCCGGCGTGTTCTTCACCGCAAGGTCGTGCCCGCGGGGAAACGCCAGCCGCACGCCCAGATCCCCGGAGGCGACGAGGTCCGACTCGATGCGAAGCACCACCGTGTCGTCGTCGGGAAGGCAGGCGGTCGTGACCTTCACCGGCCTCCCATCGAGCGTGAAGCGGCTGCGGATCACGCCATGCCAGAGATCGAGCCGTTGCTCGATGTCGTGCACGTCGGCCGGGGTGAACTCGCCACCGTCGGGCTTTTTCCAGTCGAGCGCAACCTGACCGAGCGGATGAGTGCGCGGATTCATGCGGAGCCATCGACCAGCGGCTCCGGAGGCGTTGGTGGGAAACCGCTGCGTGCTGCCGTCGGCCTGCTCAAACTCGACGCAGGCATCAGCAAGCGTGTAACTCTCCGGATTCTCGTCTTCCACCCACGCCCAACGGGAGAGCGTTTCAAGCGGCACGCCCTGGCGATGGTAGTCGGCGGGAAACGTCTGAAGCCCGGTGACATCGACCGTGAAGGCGAATCCGCCATTGCCGACCGTGAGCGGGGAATCCCAGTCGACGGCATGCACGACGGGATCATGACGCCGGACAACCGATTCCCGATCGACCCCCGAGGCCACCGCCGTCGGGCCGACGACGAGCATGGCGGCGCCGACGATGAGCGTCGCGGTGTGAAGACGACGGGGCATGGCGTACCTGGCGACGGGATGCGAGAAAGGGTGACCGCAACGCGGCCCCCATGCTACTCCGCCGACAGCGATTCGAGGACGTCGAGCCGAACGGCCCGCCGGGCCGGAAGCCATGCCGCCACCGCCGCCACCAGCAGCGCCGCAGCGAGGTTGGCCGCCACGACACCCATCCGGATCCGCATCTGGAGCGGATGACCAAGAAGCGGCTGGCTCGCAAACTGGATGAATAGCGCCGTGGACAGACCGGCCACGAGGCCGACGATTCCGGCGCCGGCCCCGAGGAGCAGGCTTTCCAACACCACCATGCGAATCACCTGGCGGCGATTCATCCCGACGGCCCGAAGCAGGCCGAGCGACCGCTTCTTTTCCAGCACGCTCATCGTCACGGTATTGGCCACCCCGAGGCTTCCGACGACGAAGCCCAGGCCGAGAATCGACCAGAGCGACCCCACGACGCCCGACACCAGGTTGTCGATGAATCGCCGCACCTCGGCGAACGATCGCAGGAGCATGGTGTGCTCGACGGCGATCGCCTTGAGTGGCTCTCCCAACGAGGCGGCCTTGCCGTCCGCCGCGGTCACGAGGAGCACGTCGGCCGCCTCCATGCCAAAGAGGCGATTGGCCGCCGCTCGTTCGAACTGGAGCGATGCGCCGCCGGACGTGTAGTCGACCACCAGGGCCGCCACCTTCACCGTGACGGTGCGTCCAAACACCTCGACGGCGAGGTCGTCGCCCGGCTTCACGCCGGTTCGCTGGGCCAGCACCGTGCCGGCCACCGCCTCGCCACGTTCGAGGGCCTGCCGCACCTGCGGCTCGTCGGCGTCGACGGGCTCGAGGGGGAGCGGCCCTTCGGGAGGCAGATCCCGGGCGATGATCACACAGGCCATCCCCGCGGCACGCCCCGTGGCCAGGCTGATGCCCTCGACAGCCGCCACGCCATCCACCTTCCGCACCTCGTCTTCCATCCGTCGCGAGTCGGCCCCGCGTTCCTCGCGCGTGACCGACAAGGCACCGGCCTGCGTGAGCACCCAGTCGGCCTTGAGCATCTTTCCATACCAGTTCAGCACGTCGTCCACACTGTCGCGGATGGCATGCCCCAGGCCGATGCCGTTGCTCACCGCGACCACGAGCACGCCGGCGGTGAGGGCGGTGCGGATCGGCCGTCGTGCAATCTGCTCAACGGCCAGCGCCCCCTCCACCCGCCAACGGCTCGGGACCAACCGACCGAGCAGCCGCACGAGCGGAATCAGCAGAAACGGCGTGACGGCGACGAAGGCCAGCAGGAGCGCGATGCCCGACACCACCGAGGCCCGCGGCGGCAGCAGACCGTAGGCCATCAGCACTTCTGCGATCGCGGTGAGCACGGTCATCACACCGGCCGCCACCAGGAGCATGCGGGCCGACCGCTGCGGTGGCGGAGGCGGCGCGGCAGAGAGCCCTTCCAGCAGATCGACCGATGTCGCCTCGCGGGCCGGCCACCAGGCGGCGGCCACCGCCACCGCCACGCCCATGACGATGGCCGTGGGGAGGAGCAGCGGGGGCGTGATGAGCGCGGTGGCATCGGCGTGGAGCGCCTTCGAAATGCCGGCGGCGATCGGCCCAGCTGCCGCGAGGCCGAGCCCGGCCCCGACCACGGCCCCCGCGCCGCCCAGCACGGCAGCCTCGACCATCACGAGCCGGCGCACCTGGCGGCCCGTGGCGCCGAGCAGCCGCACCAGCGACAGTCCGCGACGGCGCTCCGCGACGTTCATCAGCATCGCGTTGCCGACGATGAACCACGACATCGCAAGCGTCAGCGAGGTCACGAAATCGAGTCCGAGGTTGGCGGAATGCAGCACGTCGTCGGCCATGCTCGCTCGCCCCACCGGCACTTCGGCGGCAAGCGGCTCTGGAAGCCGTTCCGCCACGGCGAGGCGGGCGCGTTCGCGGTCGGCGTCGGCCGTGAGGGCCACGCGAACCCGATCGACCTCCACCGTCGAGAGCGACATGGCCTCCAGCACCTGGATGTCGACGACGACGGTCGCCCCTTCCGCAAACCAGCGCAGGGAATCGGTGTCGGCCAGGCCCGTCACCGTCATGCGGGCAATGCGCCTGCGGGCGAAAAAGAGCACCTCGTCGCCGACGTTCACCCCAAGCCCTTTGGCGAGCGTGGCGTCGAGCACCACCTCGTCGAATTCGAGGCAGGGCTCGCCGGCGGTGAGCGTCATCAGCCCGGCCGAGACGAGCGCGCCGGCATCAACGCCCACCGCCACCTCACGGAGCCTGTTGTCGCCAACCCGCAGGAGCGTGGGGCGGTAGAAGAGGGGCACGACCGCCCGCACGCCGGTCACGTCGACGAGCCGGGGCACGAGCGTCGCATCGAATCGTCCGCCGTCCCGAGCCGTCACGTCGATCGACGGCACGCCGGCCACGGCCTCGGTGAGCTTGCGATACCCAGCCCGCGAGGCGTCGGCTGCCGTCCATGTGGAGACCACGGCCCCGACCGCCACGGCCACGCTCGCGGCGGCGGCCAGGGCGCGGCCGGGCCGGCTGCGCCACTGCCGCACGAGCAGCGAGCGGAGCCTCATGACACCGGCACCTCGACGGACGCCGAGTCGTATGCGACGCGGCCGTCGCGCATCTTCACCACCCGGCCTGCGGCCGCGGCAACCGTCGCGTCGTGCGTCACCATGATCACGGTCTGACGTCGCTCGGCCACGAGACGCTGGAGCAGCTCCACGACGCGGGCCGAGTTGGCCGAGTCGAGTGCTCCGGTCGGTTCGTCGGCGAGCACGATCGCCGGCGACGTGACGAGGGCGCGGGCGATGGCGCCCCGTTGCTGCTCACCGCCGGAGAGTTCGTCGGGGCGATGGGATGCCCGATGATCCATGCCGACGGCTGCGAGGGACTCACGGGCGGCGGCATCGGCGGCCGCGGCGTTTCGACCGTCGAGCACGAGCGGGAGGGCGACATTCTCGAGGAGGGTGAGCTCGGGCAGAAGGTTGTACCGCTGGAACACGAAGCCGATCCGCCGGCGTCGAATGGCTGCGAGGTCGTCGTCGCCGAGGGAGGCCAGATCGACCCCCTCCAGGAGCACCCGCCCCCCCGACGGCCGCGTGATGCCTCCGAGCATGTGGAGGAGCGTGCTCTTCCCCGATCCCGAAGCGCCGGTGATCGCCAGAAACTCGCCCGCCTCGACGTCGAGATTCACATCCCGAACGGCGACCACGGAGGTGTCGGCGCCGGAGGTGTCGAAGGTCTTTTCGAGGCGTTCGGTGCGGAGGATTGGCACGGCGGGAAGCGTGAGAAGGGAGGAAGATCCTGTCCCATCCTACCGCAATCGCCGCTCAGCGGGATGCCATCGCCAGATCGAGCGGAAGGGTCGCGTTCGCCGAGGCATCGGCCAGCGTGTCGACGACGGCGATGTCGAGTCGGCACGGGCCTGTGACCGTCTCGGGAATCCGAATCACGTAGCGGGCGAAGTAGTCGCGACGCTTGGCGGGACAGGTTTCGGCAATGGGCTCGAAGCTCCATTCCTCGACCGTCTGACCCGAGGCATCGACGAGTTTCAACGAGGCATCGATGCAGGTGGTGTGACCAGCCGCCGACTCCGTGGACGAGAGATGGTCGAGCTCGAAATACACGATCACCTCCTGGCCGGGCTGGAACCGCGCTTCGGAAAATCGATCGAGCACGCCCCAGGCCTGAACGCGAGACGCAAAGCAGGCGTTGCGCACCTCGAACGGTGGCGCGATCGGCTCCGGCGCCGCGGGCATCTCAGCCGGCTCGGCCGATGGCATCGAATCCTCCGCCACGGGACTCGTCGCGACCGCTGTCGCGATCGCCTCAGCGGCCGGCGGCTCTGGTGGCACCGTCGGCACGTCATCGAGATCGGCCTTGGCGACCACGTGCGGCTCCGGCACGGTGTCGGAAACGTCGCTCGACACGCGGAGCTCGGCCTCGTGAACCACCGCCTCGGCGGTAGCCGATTCGGCGAGAGACGACGCAAACGCGTCGACGACCACCGGCCAATCCTCCTGCTGCGTCCGTTGGAGCGTTTCGATCAGGACGGCTCGCGCGGCCTCATCCAGCGTGCCCATCCGGGAGAGCCGGGAAACCGCCTCGTCAATCGCGGCCTGGCGACGCTCCTCATCGGCTTCCGAGGTGTCGGCGGCCATGTCGTCCACGCCGGACGCGGTCTCGGCGTCATCCGCCGGCTCGCCCTCGCTGGCATGCTCGGACAAGTCCCAGAATGCATCCCGGAGATAGGCCGTGCTGATGGCTGACGTGCATCCGCTCGAAGCGGCCACCACCATCGCCATCGCAGCCAGCCAGCAGGCACCGAACGATCGGGACGAACAGTTCATGGGCGTGAAACTCATGGATGCAAATGCCGCGGCCGCCGCGTCCGAAAGGCGAACCCCGACGACCGGGCGAAAGGTAGGTGGCACGCTCTGCCCGAGCAAGGGCAACCAGCCCCCGCGAAACCTCCTCGTTTTGCTAAACTCCGCCGCCCCTCCCGCGACCGGCCATCGTCCGACGAATCCGCAGCGGCCTGAAGCAAAAACCCGAGCCATGACGACCATCGCACTGCCCCACGACACCGTCCCCCCCCAGTGGACCCACCGCCACCTGCTCGACCTCGAGCGGCTCACCGCCGACGAGATCCGCACGCTGCTCGACACGGCGACCCTGTTCAAGGAGGCGACGGAGGGGTGTCGACGCAAGTTGTCGGTGCTGACCGGCACGACGGTCGTCACCCTGTTTTTCGAGAACTCCACCCGCACCAAGACGAGCTTCGCGCTGGCGGCCCGCCGCCTCGGCGCCGATGTCGTCGACTTCTCGGCCTCGTCGAGCAGCCTGTCGAAGGGCGAGTCGTTCATCGACACGGCGAAGAACCTGGAGGCGATGGGGGTCGACGCGGTGGTCGTGCGGCATGCCACCCCGGGCACGCCCCACCTGCTTGCCGGCCACCTCTCGGTGGGCGTGATCAACGCCGGTGACGGCCCCCACGAACATCCCACGCAAGGGCTGCTCGACATCTTCTCGATCCGCGAAAGGCTCGGCGACCTCAAGGGCATCACCGTGGGCCTCGTGGGCGACATCGCCCACAGCCGGACGGCACGATCCAACCTGTGGGGGCTCGTGAAGCTTGGCGCCAAGGTGATTCTCTGTGGGCCGCCCACGCTCGTTTCCGACCGCTGGCGGGAGCTCGGGGTGGAGGTGTCGCACGATCTCGATGCCATCGTGCCACGATGCGACGTGCTCAACCTCCTCCGGATCCAGTTCGAGCGGCAGAACACCCGCCCCTTCCCGTCGGTCCGTGAATACGCCCATCTCTATGCGATGACCCGTGAGCGTCTGAAGCGGGCGAAGAAGGACCTGCTCATCCTGGCCCCCGGTCCGATCAACCGCGGCGTGGAGGTGACGGCCGAAGTGGCGGACTGCCCGCAGTCGCTGATCCTCGGCCAGGTCGCCAACGGCCTCGCGGTGCGGATGGCCGTGCTCTGGCTGACGTGCGGACCACGGGCCAATGGCCATGTCGAAACCACGAGGACTCTCTGATGGGCACGCTTCTGATCCGCGGCGGGAGAGTCGTCGACCCGTCGCAGGACATCGACCGGTTCGAGGACGTTCTGATTCGCGACGGCCAGATCGCGTCCGTCGGCCACGCCGGCACGCAGCCGCTCGGCAAGGCCGACGAGACGATCGACGCCACGGGGCTCGTCGTGACGCCAGGCCTGATCGACATGCACGTGCACCTCCGCGAGCCGGGCCGCGAGGAGGACGAAACGATCGAAACGGGCACCCGTGCCGCCCTCGCCGGGGGTTTCACGAGCGTGGCCTGCATCCCCAACACGGAACCTCCGCTCGACACGCAGGCCGCGGTGGAGTTTGTCCACCAGAAGGCGGCTCGGGCCGACACCTGCAATGTGTTCGTGGTGGCGTGCGTGAGCCGCGGCCGCGAGGGCAAGGAACTGGCGGAGATCGGCCAGCTCGTCGAGGCGGGGGCCGTGGCCTTCAGCGACGACGGCGCCCCCGTGTACGACGCGGAGCTGATGCGTCGCGCGTTTGAATACTGCCGGATGTTCGACAAGCCCATCCTCGCGCACGAGGAGGTGCTCGAACTCTCGCGGGGCGGGGTGATGCACGAAGGGCTCGTGTCGCTGACGCTCGGCCTGGGGGGCATGCCCGCCGCCGCCGAGGAGGTGCTGATCGGCCGCGACATCGCCCTCTCCGAAGTGACGGGCGGCCGCCTCCATGCGATGCATGTGTCGACGGCGGGTGGCGTGGCGCTCATCCGGGATGCCAAGCGGCGCGGGGTTCGGGTGACGGCGGAGGCCTGCCCGCATCACTTCACCCTCACGGACGAGAGCCTTCGAACGTTCGACTCCAACTTCAAGATGAGCCCGCCGCTGCGAACGGCGGCCGACGTGGAGGCGATCATCGAAGGCCTCGTCGATGGCACGATCGACTGCATTGCCACCGACCATGCCCCGCACGCCCGCGAGAAGAAGATGCTGGAACTCGACCGGGCGCCGTTCGGGATCCTCGGCCTGGAGACCGCCGTGGGCCTGTCGCTCACTCGGCTCGTGCATACCGGCCGGATTGGGTGGCCCCGGCTGGTGGCAGCGATGAGTCTGCTTCCGGCGAAGATTCTCGGGATCAACCGTGGCACGCTGCGTCCAGGAGCCATCGCCGACGTGACGTTGATCGACCCCAACCTCTCCTGGACGGTCGATGTGAACACGTCGCGGTCCAAGAGCGTCAACTCGCCCTTCCACGGGTGGACGCTGCAGGGACGGGCGGTGGCCACGATCGTGGGGGGCCGCGTCAAATACCGGCTCAGCTGAATGACGCTGATCGTCGACGGCTACAACCTGTTGCATGCCTCGGGCGTGTTTGGGGCGACTCGCGGACCGCGAGGGTTCGAACAGTCGCGGAACGCCTTGCTCGACCTGCTCGTCGACCTTCTCGGCGACAAGGCGGGAGACACGATCGTCGTGTTCGATGCGGCGCATGCCCCCGACGGCCTGCCGGCGAGGCTCTCCCACGGCGGCATCCGGGTGTGGTTTGCCCGGGAGTATCCCGACGCCGATTCGCTCATCGAGGAGCTGGTCGAAGACGACTCGGCGCCCACCCACCTCCTCGTGGTGTCGAGTGACCGCCGGCTCCAGGCAGCGGCCCGACGGCGGCGAGCGAAGGCAGTGTCGTGCGAGGAATGGCTAGCGGATGCCAAGGCGTCGCGACAGGCCCGCGGCCGACCGAGCCCCGATGCAAAGCCTCCCGAGCCCGGCCCCGAGGGGGCGGATTATTGGAAGCGTTATTTCGGGCTATGAACGCCATCGCCGTCGTGACCGCACGGCTGCATCCGTGACGCATGTGGCGTCGACGCCAAACCCGCCGCGCGTGTCGCCGCGCCGGTCCCACGGCTCACGCCGTTGGGCTTCCACGGGCGCAAGACGCATCGCATCGAATCGCCCCGCCGTGTGACGAGCGAGGGGTTGCCCATGCCCCGGGAGACGGCGTCAGTGGCGAGCGGAGCCAGGATGGCGGAGCGAAGCCAATGCCGAGAGAGCCAAAGGGCATGGATGCCCGACGCGAGCGTCCGGCGACGGGGTGTGGGCAACCCCGAAGCGCAGCCTCAACACCAGCGATCCCTAGCCGAAGCCGACGCCGGGACGGCCAAACCCGCCGCGCGTGTCGCCACGCCGGTCCCACGGCTCACGCCGTTGGGCTTCCACGGGCACCCGAAGCACCGCCCCGCACCGCACCGACCCGCCGTGTGACGAGCGAGGGGTTGCCCATGCCCCGGGAGACGGCGTCAGACCTTCGCCCATTTGGCGAGTTTGCGATCGAGCGTCGACCGCTCGATCCCGAGGATGGTGGCCGCCTTCGTCTTGTTGCCACCAACCGCCTCGAGCGTGGCGAGCACGTGCCGCCGCTCCATCTCCTCGATCGTCATCGGTGTGAACGGCCCGGCCAGCGGTGAGCGGCCGGTGTGACTGTCGCCCGGTGACGCGAGGTGGCTCAGGCTGAGTTCATGGGCGTCGATCATGTCTTCCTGCGAGAGCACGACCGCCCGCTCGATCACATTGCGGAGCTCTCGAATGTTGCCGGGCCAGTGATACGCCTGCATCGCCTCGATGGCTTCCGGCGTGAAGCCCCGGATCTTGCGTCCGGTTTCCGAGGCAAACCTCGCGAGGAAGTGGAGGGCGAGCGGTTCGATGTCTTTCGGACGGCGCCGTAGGGGCGGCACCATGATCTCGACCACCTTCAGGCGAAAGTAGAGGTCGCGGCGAAACTGGCCGGCCGTCACCGCCTTCTCGAGGTCGCGATTCGTCGCTGCCACGACCCTCACGTCCACCTGCACCCTGCCGCTGCCGCCGACCCGCTCGAAAGGATGCCCCTCGAGCACCCGGAGAAACTTCGCCTGGATCGCGGGGCTCATCTCGCCGATTTCGTCGAGCATGAGCGTGCCTTTGTGGGCCGCCTCAAACTTGCCGATCTTCCGCTCGGTGGCCCCGGTGAAGGCGCCCTTTTCGTGGCCGAAGAGCTCGCTTTCGAGAAGGGTTTCCGAGAGGGCTGCGCAGTTGAGGCACACGAACGGACCGCCGCGGCGATCGCTCGAATCATGGATCGCCCGCGCGATCAACTCCTTGCCGGCACCGCTCTCGCCGCGGACGAGAACCGTGGCCTTGGTGGTCGCCACCCGCTCCACCTGGCCGACGATCCCAAGGAGGGCGGGACTCTCGCCCACCATTCGCCCCTCGTCGCCGAGCCGGCGTCGGAGTCGTTCGTTTTCGTCGGCGGCGGTCGCCAGACGCGTGGAAAGCGCCTCGCGGGCCGCGAGGTTGTCGATCGCCACGCCGAGGGCGTCACACACAGCCATCACAAACTCGAGATCGTCCGGCGTGGCCTCATGACCCTCGCCCGCTTCGAGATGCATCGCGCCCACGGGACGGCCACGCGATCGGATCGGGGCGGTGAACGACGAATGGCTTCCGTGGCCGTCCCCGCCAGCGATCATCGCTTCGTCGCCGGCGAGCACACTGCCTGCGGCAGCCGCCGGAAGAGGCCCAGCCCAGGGGTCGGGGGCGGCCGACACCACCGACAGCATGTCGACCGTCACCGCACCCGCGTCGTAGTCGGACAAGGCAATCGGAAGGAGCACCAGCCCGCGGCCGGCCGCGGTGCCTTTCAACGCGGAGTCGAGTGCCAATCGGGCGATGCCGCGGATGTCCTCCGCGGCGGAGAGCGAGAAGGCGAGTCGGCAGAGTTCGGCGGCAGCCTGCCCGACCCGCGGCGCCGACGGAGCCGATTCCTGGATGGCCTCGAGCAGCCGGCTTCGGGCACGACGATGGGTGATCGACGCCTGCCACTCGGAGGCCTCGGCCGACATCTCGGCCGTGGCCGCACCCGAAGCGCCCACGGCAGTCACCGCACCGGTGGGCAGGTCGCCTGTTCCGAAGACCACGTGCACGTTGCCGATCCGAACCACATCGCCGGCTGACAAGGGCTGGTCGGCCGCAATGCCCTCGCCATTGACCAAGGTGCCGTTGCGGCTCTGCAGATCGCGAACGATCCAGCCAGCGTCTCCGGAACGAATCTCGGCGTGAAAGCGGCTCGCCCGCTCGTCGTGCAGCACGACGTCGTTCGATGGAGCCCGCCCAAGGGTGATCACGCCGCCGGGCGGAAGAGGCACGATCGCCTCGCCCGCGACGGGATCGATGACCTGGACGTAGGAAGGCTGGGCGGGCATGGCGGCCATGTCGATGGTGGGGAGGGGTGTCGGCACGCATGAACTGCCTCCCGCCACCGACCGCCATCATGATCCACCGGAGCCCGCTTGGCGAGAGCCCCCGAACCCCTGTTTCTCCCCGGAGAACCGGGTTTGCCGAAAACACCGGGCATCACTAGCATCGACTCCGGTTTCTTCGGGCATCTTCCCGTTCCGTGAGGGCTTCCATGGTCGTCTTCCGCCATGTCTCCGTCATTCGCTGGCTGCCTGCCCTGCTGGTGGCCGTTCTCGTCACCCCCCCCCAGGCCCATGCACAGTTTGGCTTTGGCATGCGGGCGGTCGGCGGCGTGTCGGTCGACACCTCGGGCATCGTTCGCAATCTTGACCCCCAGGCGGTTGAATCCCTCGCCACGGAGCGAGCCAAGGCGCTCGCCGACGGTGGCTGGACGGGCAAGGCCGGTGAGGCCCGCCGCGTGTCGCTCAAGGCCGTCGCCGAGGCGGTGAAGAAGGCCGCAGAATCGGGAAGCATGCTTCCCACCGAGGTGCAGTTCCTCGGTGGGCTCCAGCGGATCGATCGCGTATTTGTCGATCCCGAAGGCCACGACATCGTCCTCTCCGGACCGGCCGACACGCTGGTCGTGGCCGCCGATGGTTCGATCGTCGGTGCCACCACCAATCGTCCGCCGCTCCACCTGGAAGACCTCATGGTGAGCCTTCGCGCCATCGACGGCGCGCGAAACGGCGGCATGACGTGCTCGATCGACCCATCACCGGAGGGCATTGCCCGGCTCCAGGCGATGCTTCGCCGTCAGGGCACGATGGGGGCCGATCCGCGGGCCACGTTCACCGCCATGGAAGAGGCCGTCGGACCGCAGCAGGTGACGGTGGGGGGCGTGCCGGGCGACAGTCGCTTCGCCCGCGTGCTCGTGGCTGCCGACTATCGCATGAAACGCATCGGCATGGGGCTGGAGGAATCCGGGCTCGCCTCGCTTCCAAGTTACCTCTCGATGGTGCCGGCAGGCGGCCGCGTGGCAACCCTGCCCCGGTTCTGGCTCGAGGCAGACTACGATCCCATCGCCCACGACGCCGAGGAGCTGGCCTGGAAGATCGGAGGCCGCCGCATGAAGTGCCTCACCGAGAGCGATGTCGCCGGCCGCGGTGGCATGCGTCGCGGAGCGGCTCAGACTGACGCCACGGCCAAGCGCTGGTGTGATGCCATGACCGTCGCCTACGACGATCTGGCCTCGAAGCAGCCGGTCTTCGCCGAACTCACCAACTGCATCGATCTGGCCGTGGTGGCGGCGCTCATCCAGAGCCGCCAGCTCGCCAATCGGGCCGGCTGTGACCTCGCGCCCCTTTCCAGCAGCGCGGGCCTCACGACACCGACCTACGACGTGCCGACCAGCGTGCCCACCGTCGCCAGCGGCGTCAAAAAGGGATCCACGTGGGTGCTGACCGCCTCCGGCGGCGTGATGGTTCAGCCGTGGCAGTTCGCCACCGACCTCGCGCCATCGGCCGACGCGGCAGCCGGTCGAGCTGAGGCCCTCGCCGCCCGGCCACACGACCTCGCCGGCTGCTCGTGGGACTGATCCGGCGCCCGAGGTGACGCAGCCACCGCACGAAGCCCCTCTCGAAGCGGCGGCGTGGCGGTGCGTTCAGCCCGACGGCACGGCCCATGCAATCCGCTGCAGCCCGGCCGCAGCGTCGGGGAAATAGGGATCGACCCAGCCGTTGGCCGCGAGGCCGTGGAGGTCGTCGCCGGGCGGCTCGACGCTCTTGGCCAAGAGGAGCGTTGCACCCGTCGCCGTCGCCACGGCGGCGGCGATCGAATCGCTCGTCACGTGCCATCCAACCGGCATCGCTGCGGCACGGGCAAGCCAGGCGGCCACGTCGAGAATCGCGATGCCGCAGGCCGGTGGCGAGTCGACGATGGCCCACGGCGTTCGATCGGACACGAGCCTCGCCGTGATCCTCATGGCATCGATCGCCAGGCGATGGGATGTGTCTGCGGGCATCGGGCAGGCCTCGTCGAGGCGTCGCAGGCCGTCGACGATGCTCCCGCCACCCACCACGATCGTCACGGGTCCATCCGCGCTTCGGGCAAGTGTCAGGACATCGTCCGGCCACGACGGGCGGGCCAAAAGACTTCCACCAAACTTCACCACCGAACCGTTCGTGGCCGCCGCACCGGCCCGCAGCACCCCATGCCGCCATAAGTCCGTCATGGCAACGCCCCGCGGGCGATGAGGGCGAGGGCGTGGGCTGGCGCCGAGCGGGAGAGATCGGCGCCGAGGACCGACGGCAACGACACCATCTCGGTCGTCCAGCCCGCGCGGGCCACGGCCATCCGCACCAGCCGCTCGCCATGACCGGAAACGACGATCGTCTCCGGAAGCCAGCCCTGTGTCGCCACCACCTGCTCGAGGGCTCGGGCGATGAGCGACGCCTGGGCGGCGACGATCCTCCGAGCCGCCCGCACGGCATCGGCCCGCGTCATGGCGGAGGGCTCCATCAGGATCATGCGGGCGAGCCGCACCCGAGCAGCCTCCGCGGTGCAGGGGCCACCATCGGCCGTGTCATGGGATGCGGAGTCCTCCGGCAGGTCGCCGAGCAGCAGCCAGGCATCCCGCGACTCCGCGAATCGCTCGCTCGCCACCGGCTGCCGCCGCCCTCGATACGGAAGGGCCCTCACGATCGTCGCAACAGGCGTTCGTTCGACGCCCGTGTAGACCAGTTCCCCCGACGCCATCCGTCCGGCGTCGTCGATGGCGAGCGGCACGGGACGGTTGCCCGCCAAGGGAATGATGTCGGTCGTCGTCGAGCCGATGTCGATCAACAGCCCCCGCTCCCGTCGACAGACGGCCGCCGCAAGGCGGGCCACCGCATGCCAGTTGGAAGCCGACACCGCGATGGGGTCGGCCACCGCCTCGTCGGCCGAGACGAGCCGTCCGTCGAGGCGATAGATCTCGACGGGTGATGCGCCACAGGACTCGGCGGCAACGGCGAGGGCCGCCACGATGTGCCGCACCCCCTCGGCACGCCCGCTGAAACAGTCGGCGATCTCGCCGGTCATCGTCGCCACGAGACGGCGAGGCCGCCGAGCCAATGCCAGCTGCGTCAGCCGTTCGGCCAGGCCGCGCCACGAGGTCCACATCGCAAATGGCTCGGCAACGCTCCATCCTTCGCCGTCGGCGGCCTTGATGCAGGCGCCGCCGACGTCGAAGGCGAGCACGTCGGACAACGGCGAAGCGGGCGGGTTCATCCTGTCACGGTGAAGCTGGTGAAGTCGTGGTCGAGGTCGCGGGGAACGGGCCGGCCCGCATCGGCATCGAGCATCGCCCGCACGACGCTCGACCGGGCGACGGCGGCGAGCCCGACGAACGACGTCGTCAGCCGTGGATTGATTTCGAGAACCACATCCTCCCGCCCATCCTCGGCAGCCCCCAGGATCATATCGACTCCCACCCAGCCGCCGCCCGCGTCGCCGCAGCACCGGCTCACCACGGCCGCGACGGCCGCGACCGCATGGGCCTCGGCGCGACGACGCAGGCCAGGGTCAGCCAGGCGGTCGCCGCCACGAAAGCCGATCGATGGCTCGGCAGAAAACCGCTGCACGATCGCCGTCACCGGTGTGATGCCGGTCGGACCAAGCAGGCAGGACACACCCACCGAAAGCCCCGTGTGAAACCTCTCGAGCCGTGTCGGTTCGCCGGCGGGGCAGGGGAGGGCGTCGCCCGGTCGCACCACGACGAGGCCATCGCAGCCACAGCTCGATCGCGCCTTGCGAACCGCCGGCAGCGGAAAGCCTTCGGGCCACGACTCATCGGCATCCAGCACCATGCCGCGAGGCACCGGCACGCCCGCCTCGGCGAGCGTCTCGATCGTGGTGTGTTTATCAGAGGTGATCTCCAGAAACCGTCTGCCGGGCGACACGACCTTCGCCCCCGACCGGCGCACCAGGTCGACGCGATCGATGAGCACACCGGCCGTTTCGGGAGCGACCACGATCACGGCGTCGGCTCGGGCAGCCTCGGTGACGAGTCCGTCCAGTTCCTGGCCGGCGGGCACCACCTGCGGCTCCACGCCGACTGGAAGATCGACGACGTGTGAGGCATCGAGCAGGGCGGCGACGGTCCATCCTCCGTCGCGAACGGCATCGGCAATCACGGCCCGGAACATGGCCAGTCCCTCGCGGGCCAAGGGCTCGGCATCGTGCCCCTCTGGCAGCACGGCCGGTCGTGACGGTCCGGCAAGGCCACCGGACGAGCACCATTCGTAGACGAGGAGCCTCAAAAGATCCCCAACTGGTCTCGGGCGGCCTCCGTCATCCGATCGGGAGTCCAGGGAGGGTCCATCACTATCCGCACCTCGACCGCCGCCACATCGGGAATGCCGCCAACCACCCGCTTCGTGTCGGCGATCAGCTGCGGCCCGGCCGGGCAGGCAGGGCTCGTCATGGTCATGTCGACGGCAACATGATGACGACCGGGCGACTCGGCAGACGGGGAGAGGGTCACGTTGTAGATGAGGCCGAGATCGACGATGTTGACGAAGAGCTCCGGGTCCTTCACTTCCTTCAGCATCTCGCGCACGTGATCTTCACTGAGCGGCCCGGTGACGGCCGTGGCGGCAGCGGTGGCTGCGGGAGCGGACGACACCGTCATGGGCGCCGAACTGGATGCGATCGGAAGCCCGGGGACCGCGGCATGGGCTGCGGGCCCCGACGCCGACGCCTCGGACCTGAGCCGCACCCACACGCCACCGTCTTCCACCTTCACCTCATGCGCCCGCGTCGGCCGCACCGCCGGCATCGACAGCGCAGCGCCTGTTCGAATGTCGAACTTCGCCCCATGACGCGGGCAGGCGATCTTGTGGTCGCGGAGTTCGCCGTCGGCCAGTGGGCCGCCGTCATGCGTGCAGACGTCGTCGATCGCATAGAAGGCGTCGCCCACATGGAACAGCGCCACCATCTCGCCATCCACTTCGACGAGCGTCTTGCCCGGGTCGGGAATCTCGTCGATATCGGCAACGCGGATGAACTCGCTCATGCTCGCTCCTCTTTCATTGGAAAGTGCCCGCACGATCCCAGACCGCGCCATCGTCAGAACGCCCCACCGCCAGGCTGGGCGATGTCAGGTGATCCGGCGGATCCGGCTGCACACGGCCCGGGCCAGCGCCTCGCGGACCTGCGGGATGGTGATGCGATCGAAGACTTGCTGGAAGAAGCCCGTGACGACGAGCCGTGCCGCTTCATCGGCCGAGAGGCCGCGGGCCTGGGCGTAGAACACCTGCTCGGAATCGACGCGGCCGCTCGTGGCACCGTGGGTGCATCGCACATCGTCGGCCTCGATCTCGAGGCCCGGGATCGAATCGGCTCGCGATTCGTTGGACAGCATCAGGTTGTCGTTTCGCTGATAGCCGTCGGTCTTCTGGGCCGCCTTGTCCACCTTGATCATGCCGCGCCAGACGAGCCGCGAACGATCCTGCAGCGCTCCCTTGTAGAGGAGATCGCTGTGGCAGGCCGGGGCCTCGTGATGCTGCAGGGTGTTGTAGACAAGGTGCTGGCGGCCTTCGGTGAACATCACGCCATTGACCTGGGCATCGGCGTGGCGGCCGGCGAGGGCCACATCCTGGGCCACCTGCGAGAGCCGGCTGCCGAGCGCACCGAGCGTCCATTGGAGACGCGCGTTCTCGTGCACCACCGCCTTCTGACGGGCGAAGTGCCAGACGCCTGTGTTCCAGTTTTGGAGATTCACCATCCGCAGGAATCCCCCGCGGCCGACGACGATCTCGGTGCCGCCGCAGTGAAAGCCACCGTGTGACGTCGACGCGTCGCCGCCGCCGGTGGTCTCGGTGAGGACCGTGGCCTCGGCTCCCTCGCCAAGCACGACGAGCACGTGCGAGGTGTCGACCCCTCCCGCACTGATGGCCGCCACGACCGACAGCGGCTCGGCGATCCGCACGCCGGCGGGCACATAGAGGATGGCACTCGCCCGATGAAACGCCGCGTGCAGCGCCGCGAACCAATCCGACGAGGATTCGATCACCGAAAACCAGTGGGGCCGAATCGCCTCGCCATGCTCCGCCAGGATCCTCTCCGCGGCGCCGAAGAGCACGCCACGGCCCGCCAAGGCGGGATCGAGTTCCTCGCGGATGATGTGGCCATCGCACGACACCAGCCTTCCGGCCAGCGTCGTTTCCGACGGCGCCTGGCAGGACTGCTCGGGAAAGCATTCGGCGGCCGCCTCACCCGACGTGATCGCCGAGGCGAGCAGCCCTTCCACCGCATCTCCATGCGCGGGCCGGGGCCGGAGCCCCCAGGCCTTCGGCTTGAACATCCGCAGATCCGTTCGCATCCAGTTTTCGCTGCGACGGTCGGGGAGTCCGATCGATTCGACGGCATCAAAGGCAGCCCGTCGCTTTTCGGCCACCCAATCGGGCAGGCCCTGCTCGGCGATCAGGCTCTCGAGGAGGTTGCGGTCGAAGCCGACGGGAGCGGCGGCGGGGGTCGCGGTGGTCATGGTGTCCGTGCCGGGGGCCGATCAGCCCACCGATCCCTCCATCTGCAACTGGATCAGCTTGTTCATCTCGACGGCATACTCCATCGGCAGTTCCTTCACGAGCGGCTCGATGAAGCCGCCGACGATCATCGTGCTCGCCTCCGCCTCCGTGAGGCCTCGGCTCATGAGGTAGAAGAGTTGCTCCTCGCCGATCTTCGACACGCTCGCCTCGTGACCGATGGAAACATCCTGCTCCTCGATCTCGATGTAGGGGTAGGTGTCGCTTCGGCTTCGGTCGTCGAGGATCAGGGCGTCGCAGACAACGCTCGACTTGCTCTTCGTGGCCCCGGGCTCGACCTTCACGAGGCCGCGGTAGCCGGCACGGCCGCCATTTTTCGAGATGCTCTTCGAGACGATCCGGCCGCTCGTGTGCGGAGCGGCGTGCACGATCTTCGCGCCGGCATCCTGATGCTGGCCGGCGGAGGCGAACGCGATCGAGAGGATCTCACCGCGGGCCCCCGGCTCCATGAGATAGACCGCCGGATACTTCATCGTCAGGCGGCTGCCGAGATTCCCGTCGATCCACTCCATGAGGGCCCCCTCGTAGGCCATCGCCCTTTTCGTCACGAGGTTGTAGATGTTGTTGGCCCAGTTCTGGATCGTCGTGTAGCGACACCGGCCATGCTTCTTGACGATGATCTCCACGACGGCGGAGTGGAGGCTTTCCGTGGAATACATCGGGGCGGTGCAGCCCTCGACGTAGTGCACCTGCGCGCCTTCGTCGACGATGATGAGCGTGCGCTCGAACTGACCCATGCTCTCCGCGTTGATGCGGAAGTAGGCCTGGAGCGGGAACTCGATCGACACACCCTTCGGCACGTAGATGAACGAGCCCCCCGACCAGACGGCCGAGTTGAGGGCGGCAAACTTGTTGTCGGTCGGCGGAATGATGGTGCCGAAGTATTCGCGGAGGAGTTCGGGATGCTCCCGCACCGCGGTGTCGGTGTCGGTGAAGATCACGCCCTTCTTCGCGAGATCCTCCTGGAGCGAGCCATACACCACCTCGCTCTCGAACTGCGCCTTGACGCCGGCGAGAAACTTCCGCTCGGCTTCCGGAATCCCGAGGCGGTCGAATGTCTGCTTGATGGCATCGGGCACCTCTTCCCACGTCTTGCCCTGCTGCTCGGCCGGCTTGAGGTAGTAGTAGATGTCCTGGAAGTTGACGCCGATGTCGCCACCCCATGATGGCATCGGCTTGGAGTGGAAGATCTCCAGCGACTTCAGCCGGAAGTCCCGCATCCAGGCGGGCTCCTGCTTCATCTCGGAAATCTGCGTGACGATCTCCGCGTCGAGCCCCTTCCGGGCCTTGAACACGGCCGGTGAGTCGGTGCGGAAGTCGTACTTGTTGATTTCGCCAAGCGTGACGTCGGACGTGTCGTCGATTCCGGTGGCCATGATGCCGCCTCCGTGGTGCTGCGGGTCAGGTTGCGGATACTTCGCCACGGGCATCCTCCATCGCCTTCTCGGCGGCGGCTGCCTCCGGGTAGGCGGCGCGGATGCGTTCGTAGCCCTTCTTGTGGAGTTCGGCCGCCAGTTCGGGGCCGCCCGACTCCACGATCCGGCCGCCCAGCATGACATGCGTCCTGAGCGGGATGTTGTGTTCGAGGAGCTGCTCGTGGTGCGTGATGATGAGGATACCCATCTCGGCACCACCGATTCGGGCGATGCTCTCGCTGGCCAGCCGCACGGCGTCGGCATCGAGACCGCTGTCGGTCTCATCGAGCACGGCAAACTTGGGCCGAAGCATCGCCAACTGCAGGATCTCCGCCCGCTTCATCTCGCCGCCGGAAAACCCGTCGTTGACGTAACGCCGGGCGAAGTCGGGATCCATCGACAGCTCGGACATCTTGGCCTTGAGCTCGGAGCGGAACTCCCGCATGGGCATCAGCTCCTCCCCCTCCTTGCGGTCGGGGTTCCGGACATTGGTCACCGCATGCCGCAGGAAATCGGCAAGACGAACGCCGGGAATCGACATCGGCCGCTGGAAGGCGAGAAACACGCCGGCCCGGGCCCGCTGGTCGGGCTCCATCGCGAGGAGATCGTGCCGCGTGCCGTTGGGCTCCACGAGTTCGATCGAGCCGGATGTGACCTCATAGGAGGGATGGCCCATGATCGCGTAGCCGAGCGTGCTCTTGCCGGAGCCGTTCGGCCCCATGAGGGCATGCACCTCACCACGGCCGATCTCGAGATCGACCCCCTTGAGGATTTCCTGGCCCTCCACGGAGACATGGAGGCCCTTGATGACGAGCGTGTCGGAAGCTGTTTTCATGGCGAGACGGGAGGGAGGAAGAATCGGACGGGAGGGCAGGAGGGGTGTGGGGATCGGCCATCGGCACGATCAGGGCTGGACCTTCTGGTGGTTGTAGACGAGTTCAGGTGACTCGATGGCGGGGGCCACGTAGCCGGAGTGATGCGGCACCGGGAGTTCGTCCGACACCTTGGCGATGCCCCCTTTCTCACGGGCGATCCGCTGACCGAGGATCTTGTCCTGGATCCGCATCAGCCCCTCGAGCAGGCTTTCCGGACGCGGCGGGCAGCCGGGAACGTAGACATCGACGGGCACGACGAGGTCGACGCCCTTCACGACGTGATAGCCCCACTTGAAGTACGGGCCACCGCCGGTCGTGCAGGCACCCATGGCGATCACATACTTCGGGTCGGGCATGAGGTTGTAGAGGCGGCGCACGCGGCTGGCCATCTTGTAGGTCACCGTGCCGGCCACGATCATCAAGTCGGCCTGTCGCGGCGTCGCCCGGAACGCCCCGGCGCCGAAGCGATCCATGTCGTAGCGGCTGGCACCAGCAGCCATCATCTCGATCGCACAGCACGCCAGGCCGAACGTCATCGGCCAGATGCTCGATTGACGAGCCCAGTTGATCGCCTGCTCGACGGTGGTGAGGACGAGATTCTCCTCGAAACGACCCTCGATCCACGGCTTGGTCATGGTGGTGTCGGCGGCGGTCACGGTCATGGCAGGCGGCTCCGGTTCAGGCTCACGAAACGTCCACGGAAGCGGCATTCGACGGTGCCGAGACCGTTCTTTCAAGCCCTCGCATGCCTGAGGCCTGCGGGGCGGACTGCACGGAAAATGGTTCATTGGCGGCCGTGAATCGGCAGCAGTGGGCACCGTCGAGGCGGCATTCCGACAACTGCACCGCCGCCCCGACCAGTTCCTGGAGCATCAGGCGTTCCGCTGCACAGATGGCCCGGTCCTGATCCGACACCACGGGATAGGGGCAGGAATGGGAGACCAGCATGGGCAGGGCGCCCTGCTCAACGACGCAGGGCACGCCTCGCTCGGTGAGGAGGGTCGCCACTTCCGACAGGCGTTCGGCCGTGGTCTGTCCTGAAACACGATCGCGGTACATGTCGGCGAGGCTGGCCGCCACCCGCTGAAGCAGGCCCTGGCGAACGCTTGAATCGGTGACCCGCCGGAGTTCCTTCCAGAGGACGATCGCCAGATCGCGGAAGTTGTCGCCGCCGATCCGACGGCCCATTTCGGTGAGGCTGTAGACGTGGGCGGGACGTCCGCGGGGACGGGCGACCGTGCGCCGATCGATCACGCCGGCCTCCATCAGCCGGTCGAGTCGCTGCCGCACTGCGGTGGCGGTGACCCCAAGCTTCTCGGCCAGTTCCCCGATGCCGAGCGACGTGTCGCCCCGCAGCAGTTCCACCACGGCGGCGTCGGTTTCTCGGAAGTGGAGGTGGGGGTCAGACATGACAGCCTTACTGTAGGCGAAATCGCGATTTTTGACAACATTTTTTGTGAAAATGTCGCGAGGGCGGTTGGCTTCTACACTGGGTCAAAGCCCTCCCAGCCCAAGACACGGTCCGACCATGGCACACGAGCGACTCTCCGACAGCGGGTGGTTCTGGGCCACCGTGTTCTCCGCCATGGCCCTTACCGCCACCGGACTGATCGCCGGAAAGTTTGACGTGCGGCAGCGGCAGGTTGAGGGACGGTTTCTCGGGCGTCAGGAGGCCTACCTCGAACGGGAACGACGGGCCGCCGGGTTGCCCGCCGTCGATCTGGCCGAAGAGGCTCGCCCCAGCGAGGAGGCGGCCCCCGCACATCGCATCGTGCCACTCTGGACCCTCGCGCTGGCGGCCGGCATCGCCACGCTCGGCTCCTTCACGATGCTCATCCGCGAGCGGCGCGTCGCCGGATGAAAACGGCTCCGACGGCGAGTGCTCCGCCGACGACCAGGCCCGCAGCCGGCTCCGGCACCACCGCCACGCCGCCAAACGCTGCGTAGGGACCTGTGTCGAAAAGGCTCGTCGACAGATACTGCCCCACGTCGAGCAGATCGACGATCGCATCGTAGTTGTAGTCGCCTTCCGACCATGCCGCGGGCTCTCCCGTGTCGAACTTGCCCGCCGCCAGATAATCCCCCACGTCGAGCAGGTCGATCGACCAGTCGAGGTTGGTGTCGCCGGGCGCCGCGTAGCCGAACGTCATCGAGCCGTCGCCGTTGTCGAGCCAACCGATCGCGCGCGGGATCCCATTGGCCGTGTCGGCGGCGACGATCGTCGAGGTGATGCCACTCGCGCCGTTCCACGATCCATCGCCGAGCCCCTCGACGATCTCCGCCACCAGTGTGGACGGGGTGAATCCTGCCTGGACCACCGCGAGGCTGTCGGAGACATCGAACGACCCTCCGGCTGAAAGATCGACGCGCGCCAGGCCTGCCATCAGGTGTCGTTCGATCTGCAACGTCGCCCCGCTTGCCACCGTTACGGCAGATGTCGCCAGCTTCATCGGGGCGACCAGTCGAAGCGTGCCGGCCGTAATGGTGGTTGTGCCCGACAGCGTGCCGGCCGTGGACGACAGCACGAGCGTGCCGGCCCCCGCCTTCGTCAATCCCGACGCGCCCACCACCGCACTGGCGAGCGTCGCCGTGGCCCCGCTCGCGATGGTGATCGTTCGTGCCGCGTTGGTGGTGCCCGTGAGCGCCATCGTTCCGCCCGTGAGCGTGAAGCCATTGGCGAGGATGTCGAGGCCTCCTCCCACCGACACACTCCCACTGATCGTGACCGTGCCGGGTGTCCCCGAAAACACCCCCTTCGACGCTGGGGCCCACGCCACACGGCTGGTGCCGCTGAGCCACGTGGTGCCGGCGGCGCTCCACGTGCCATTGCCCCCCGACTGGGTACCGCTGGCACTCCAGATCAGCGATCCCACGGCAGGCGTCAGCAGGTAGCCATGCGACACGCCACCGAGCGTGCCTTGCCGATGATTTGTCCTGAATCGTTGATGTCGATCGCCTCCGTCAACGTCCATCCCGCACCGGAGGAATCGAGCATGGTGTTGAGGTTTCGCATCGAGCCCGACACCGTCACGAAGGCGCGGTAGATGGTGTCGGCGTTGTCGGTGTAGGAGCCACCCACCACGGCACCGCTGTTGTTGGTGGCGAGGGCATAACTCGACCCACCGAGCGACCCGAGGCTTGCCATCGATGTGCCGTTCCAGATGAAGGCCTCCTCGGACCCGTCCGACAGGGTCGAGTAGCCCACCACCTGGTTGGCGTCGTTGATCGCAAACGCCTCCGACCAGGCGAAGCCAAGGTTGCCAAGACTGCGAACGGATGTGCCGTTGTAGAGAAACGCCACGGCTACGGTGTAGGTGTCGTTGAACGCCACACCCACGACGCGTGACGTCGCATTGACTCCGTACGCATACGACCACGGCAGCCCGAGGGTGGAGTCGAGCATCGCCCCAACGTCCACCATCGTCGTGCCGTTGTAGAGAAACGCATGTTCGTAGCCCGAAGCCACCTCCGAGTATCCTGCCACACGGCCCGTGGTGTTGATCGCGTAGGCTTCGCTGCGGGTGCCGCCAAGCTTCCCGAGGTCTTTCATCTGGGGATTGCCGCTCACGCCACCGGTGCCGCCCTGCGTCCAGAGGAAGGCGTGGGTTTCACCGCCGCTGGTCGTGGAGAAGCCGGCGATTTGAACGGCGGATGACGTGCCATTGACCGCGACCGCCGTCGACTGCGTGGATGATCCGCCGAGGGTGCCGATGGGGACCGACGATCCTGAGTTCACCAGGAACCCACGGGGAAACCCGCTGACCAACTGGCTCACCGTGATCGCCCCGCCGTTGGCGATGCCACGAGGCCCGGTGTCGGTACCGGAAATCACACCGAGGTCGGTCAGCGTGTAGGTCTGCTGGCCACGGGCCGTGTGTGAAACCGCGACGATCGCCACCATCGCCATCACCCGAAACGCAGATCGCATGAGCCTCATCCAATGATGGAACGCCGGCGGGCGTGGTAATCCCACACCACGAACCGATCCAGCTCCTTGCCGGACGGAAAGAATACCCTTCCCTTGGCGACCTCCGCGAGCCGGTAGGCGAACTGGATGTCCTCCCGCGACTGTGACCAGCCCGACAGCAGGAACACGTTGATGACAATGCCATCGCGGCGGCAGGCCTCGGCCTCCCGGATGGTCGCCTCTTCCGTCCGGCGATGGGGAGGATAGAGCAGGTAGAGGTCGCTCCCCTCAAAATGGGCCGTGGGCAGGCCGTCCGTGATGAGAATCACCTGACGGTTGGGGGTGTCCTGTGGGGCGAGGTGCTTCCTTGCGAGCGACAGCGCGTGCTGGATGTTGGTGAAGTGGGGCGGCACGTCGCTTTCGGAAATGCCCGGGTCGGCCATGTTGGCCCGCAGGCGGACCACCGGGTCGAAGATCGTGACGGGCTTGGGCATCAGGGTTGCGATCTCGCCCGGCGTCCTCGGCTTCGCAAACGACGCCATCTCGAAAAACTGGAGCGAGTCGCCCGGGAACTCCCGACAGACGAGCCCCTGGAGCGCCAGGGCCATCCGTTTCACGCTCACGTGCAGGCCGCCGTAGCGCATCGAACCGCTCATGTCCATGATGACGGTGGTGGCGCACTTGGGAGCGTTGCGGGTGCGATGCACCTCGATGTCGCGAGGGTCGAGCCGGAGCCCTCCGCCCTGCATACCTGCCGGGCCATCGGCCGCCCGCCGAAGCATGGCGTTGACGAGCGACCCCGGGATGTCCATGTGGGCGACGGAGTCGCCGAACTCATACGGGCGTGTCGGCACCATCTCAACCGCTCCATCGCCACGGATGTCGCCCTGGTGCCTGCCGGTTTTCGACGGCGTGAGGTCGGCGAAGATGCGCTCGAGGAGTTTGGCCTGAAAGAGCCGCATCGCCTGTGGGGTGAGGGCGTATCCCCGCTTCGTCTTCTGGAGCCCTTGCTCCGCGGCCATTTGTTCCACCGCCTCCTGAAGCTGCCGACGGAGGAGATCGAGTTCGTCGCGTTCCCCGGGCTCCAGGAACGGCCCGAGCGACTCCATGTCGATCAGGGCCACGGTCGCGTTGGCACGAGCCTCGTCCACCTGCCGCAGCAGCTCCTCGATCTGCTCGAGCTGTGCCTTCACCTCGAGCGCTTCTGGAATGGAGAGTTTCTCTCGCCCGGTGAACGTCCACCGGGCGGCGAGTTCATTCACCTCGTAGAGATCACCGAGCACGTCGATCAGCCCGGCGAGCTGGCCGGCAAACGCCGTCTGGTCGTCGTCTTGTGCATACCAGAGCCGTTCGAGCTGTCGGATCTGCTCCTCGCGAACCGCCTTCGCAAACCCCTCGCGATGCTTCGATGGCGGCCGGACCTGCTGGGCGGTGTCGCGAAACCGTCGGCGGGCCCGCTGGCGAACCGACTCGGTCTCGTAGGTCTCGAGAATCTTCCGCCGCGCCTCCTCGAGCCGGCGTCGGATCGACTCGAGCGATGGGCCGAGTCCCCGAAGCTGTTCCGGGTCGAGCATCACCGCCTTGGCGAGCTGTTCCTCGGTGAGCTCAGAGGCGTCGCCAAACTCGAGCAGGTGCTCCATCGCGGGCGTCACCAGATCCACCGCGGGCGGCCGCGGCGGAGGGATTCTGGCGGGATCGTACCGCTGGTAGGTGTGCACGATTCCGCCGAGGGTGTCACGCGAGGCCATCAGCGAAACCCTCCGGTGTCGTAGATGGTCCGTCCGTGCGATTGGATCCGGCTGATCCGCTCCGTGGCGTAGAGGCCGGCCAGCACAAACTCGATGCAGCTGGCACGAACGGCGAGATCACGGGCGGCATTCACCTCAAACGCCTTCTCCCACACGGCGGGCACCTCGGCCACGAGCCCCTCGTAGGCGGCGCTCGGCACCATGTCGCCCACCTCCACCTTCACGCCACCCCGAAACGCGGCGGCGATCTCCGCGAGGCCGTGCTCCTCGACATATTCCTCGAACACCGTCGCGATCGCCTCGGCGATCACCGCGTCGAGCACCTGCCGTTCCGACATCTGGTGGCTCCCCATCATGTCGAGTTCGAGCTTGCCCAGACTGGAACTCGCCAGATGCCCCAGATCGCTGATCCGCGGCACCGCCGGCTTCTCACCGAGCCGAACGCCCCGCTGGCGGGCACTGGCCACCAGTGTTTCGAAGTTGGCGATCGAAAACCGGGCGCTCACGCCCGACTGCTGGTCGATAAACTTGCTTTTTCGGGCCGCGATCGTGATCTGCTCGAGCACCTGCTTCATGAAGTGGGGCACCGCGACGGGCCACTCCCCGCCGAGTTCGATGCCGGCCTCCTGTTCGGCCACCTGGATGCCGAGTTCGCGATCGCTCGGATAATGGGTGTGGATGACCGCCCCGATTCGATCCTTCAGCTGTGGAATCACCTTCCCCGAACGGTTGTAGGTGGAGGGATTTGCGGAGAACAGCAGCATCACATCGATGTCAAACTTCACCGGATAGCCGCGGATCTGCACGTCGCGTTCCTCCAGGATGTTGAACATCCCGACCTGCACGAGTTCATCGAGCTCGGGCAGTTCGTTCATCGCGAAGATGCCTCGATGCATCCGGGGAATGAGACCGAGGTGGAGGGCCTCCTCGCTCGACATGCTCGTTCCTCCGGCCAGTTTGGCCGGGTCGATCTCGCCGATGATGTCGGCAAACTTGGTGCCGGGTGCGAGGCGTTCGGCATACCGTTCCTGACGAGGCCACCACGCGATCGGCACGTCGTCAGGCTCCCGCGAGGCGACGAGCCGACGCCCCGCCGAGGTGATCGGCTTGAACGGGTCGTCATGGAGCGGGATGGTCGGGTCGTCGAGGTAGGGCAGGTGCTCGTCGAGAAACCGCAAGAGCAGCCTCATGAGACGGCTCTTGGCCTGGCCCTTTTCACCGAGGAAGAGCATGTCGTGTCCTGCGATCAGCGCGATGTTGATCTCGGGAATCACGGTGTCGTCATAGCCGACGATCCCGGGAAAGAGTTCGTGGCCGGCCTGGAGCATCCGCAGGAAGTTGCCCCGCACCTCGTCCTTGACGCTGCGACTCGTCCACCCGGAAGCCCTCAGCTCGGCGAGCGTGGCTGGCATTCGAACACTCATGCAGTGGTCCTCCCTCTTCGGCCCCATTCTAGGCCCGTCGCCCGAAGCGACCCACGATTCGGTGCGGGGGATCCCGCGGAGCGTGCTGGATCCGACCGGTTTCCATTTCCGGGCCGCCATGCTCAACTCAATCGCACCGGGGCCACGACATCCACGCCAGGAGACCGATTCGTGTTTCGAAACCTTCACTCGACAGCCGGCATGATCGCCTGCCTGACCCTTTTCGGCTTCGTCACGCCTTCCACGCATGCCGACCAGCGTGCGGCTGGCCTGTCTCGCGAGGAAGACTTCGACGGCATCCGGCTCTTTACGCTCCAGAACGCGAAGGGCATGGTGGTGAAGGTGACCAACTACGGCGCCACGATCACGTCCATCATGGTGCCCGATCGCGATGGCAAGCTCGCCGATGTGGCCCTCGGCTACAACCGTGTGGAGGACTACATCAATGGGGTCAACAAGCCCTATTTCGGATCGATCGTGGGCCGCTACGGCAACCGGATCGCCAACGGCCGTTTCACCATCGATGGCACGACCTACACGCTCGCGCGGAACAACGGCGACAACCATCTGCACGGCGGCGTGATCGGGTTTGACAAGGTGGTGTGGGATGCGGCCCTCGACGCCGACCACAACAGGCTCACGCTGGTCTACCTCGCCAAGGACGGTGAAGAGGGCTACCCGGGCAACCTCGAAGCCGAAGTGCGGTACACGCTCACCGACGACAACGAACTCGTGGTGGAATACCGTGCCACCACGGACAAGCCGACGCCCGTGAATCTCACGCAGCACACCTACTTCAACCTGAAGGGGGAGGGAGAGGGGACGATCCTCGACCACGAACTGATGCTCGCGGCGTCGCGCTACACGCCGGTGAACGCGGGGCTGATTCCCACCGGCGAGCTGGCCGACGTGCGCGGCACGCCATTCGACTTCACCTCGGCCAAGGCGATCGGCCGCGACATAGGAAAGGAGGACGCCCAGCTCGGCTTCGGCGGTGGCTACGACCACAACTGGGTGCTCGACCGCGCGGCGAATGACGGCACGATGGTGCTCGCCGCTCGGGCGAAGGATCCCGTGAGCGGCCGTGTGCTGGAGGTTCGCACGACTGAGCCTGGGGTTCAGTTTTACTGTGGCAACTTCCTCAATGGCCGTCTTCGCGGGAAGTCGGGCAAGCCCTACGTGCATCGTGGCGGCTTCTGTCTCGAAACGCAGCATTATCCCGACAGTCCGAACCAGCCGACGTTTCCCTCGACGATCCTCCGTCCTGGTGAGACGTACACGAGCACGACGAGTTTCCGGTTTCTCACCGAGTAACCGAACCCGCGTGCCCGTCCACGCCCAAGGCCGGAAGGCCTGGGACACGCCCGGCGACTCCATCCAACGCCGTTGATCGCGTTGCCCCCCACGCCAAACGCGCCACGCGATCCGCCACGCCGGTCCCACGGCTCACGCCGTTGGGCTTCCACGGAACAACATGCTCCACGTGCCCGTCCAAGCCCAAGGCCGTAAGGCCTGGGACACGCCCGGCGACTCCATCCGACGTCGTGGATCGCGTTGCCCCCCACGCCAAACACGCCACGCGATCCACCACGCCGGTCCCACGACTCACGCCGTTGGGCTTCCACGGAGCAACCAAGCGTCCCACCGGTGGACCAGCGAGGGGTTGCCCATGCCCCGTAAGCCGGCGTCAGTGGCAAGCGGAGCCAGGATGGCGAAGCGAAGCCAATGCCGAGCGAGCCAAAGGGCATGGATGCCCGACGCGAGCGTCCGGCGGCGGGGTGTGGGCAACCCCGAGCGTGCCCCGCGCGTTGATGAGTGAGGCATGGGCATCCCCGAAGTGCAGCCTCAACGCGAGCACCCGCAAACGATCAGCTTCAGTACGCCGCATCGCCCTTCGCCGGACCGCCGTCGAGAATGCTGGCCGCGTCCCCGACGCCGATCCGCGTGCATCCCATGTCGAGATAGCCCACGGCGTCGTCCCAGGTGCGGATGCCGCCGGAGGCTTTGACCTGCAACCGCCCGCCCACCGTGTCGAGCATGATCTGAACCGCCTCCGGGGTGGCGCCGGTCGGGCCCTGCGACTTCACGCCGAAACCGGTCGAGGTCTTCACGAAGTCGGCACCGGCCGCCTCGGCCAAACGGCAGGCGGTCGTGATCTCGTCAGCCGTGAGATAGCAGGTCTCGAGGATCACCTTCACGAGCACGCCCTTCGGCTTCGCCTCGGCGACGACCGCGGCGATGTCCTCGCGCACGCGAGACTCGTTTCCCGACTTGAGTGCCCCCACGTTCATCACCATGTCGAGTTCGCGTGCCCCGTCGGCGATGGCCAGTCGCGATTCCAGCGCCTTCACCTCGGGGCGTTGGGCGCCGTGCGGAAAGCCGATCACGCTCGCCACCACCACCGGGCTGCCGGCCACGAGTTTCACCGCCGCCGACACATCGCAGGATCGCACGCAGAGGCAGCCGACGCCGCGGGCCACACACATCGCGGCGTGCTTCGCGAGATCGGCGTCGCCAAACTCCGCCTTCAGCACCGCGTGATCGAGGGTTCTGGCCACATCGGCCACCGTGCGCGTGGGCATGACAACAGGTCTCCTCAGCCCGCCCCGGCCAGACGGCGCAGGGCGGCGATGCCCCGATCGAGCGTCCGCTCGGTGACGGTGTAGGCAAGTCGAAAGTGGGTATCGGCCCGGCCAAACACGTTGCCTGGCACCACGATCAGTTTTTCCTCGGCCGCAGCCCGTTCGGCAAACGCCTTGCCCGAACCGCCCGGAGCCTTGGGAAAGAGATAGAAGGCGCCTCCGGGCTGCACGAACTCGTAGCAGCCTTTCAGGCCGTCCATCAGCTTGTCGCGCTTGCGACGACATTCCGCGAGCGGCACGTCCATCGGGCAGTCGATCGCGGCGATTGCGGCCCACTGGCCCGGCTGGGGGGCGCAGACGAACGTGTACTGCTGCATCATCGTGACGGCGTCGATGATCGGCTTGGGCCCGTGAATCCAGCCCACTCGCCATCCGGTCATCGCGTGTGATTTCGAGAAGCCGTCGATCACCACCACCTGCTCGGAGTGAAGGGCAGGGGAGTGAAACGGTGAGTCGTAGCAATAGGATCGGTAGAGTTCGTCGCTGACGAGGGTGACGCCGCGTGTCTCGGCGAGCCTCGCCAGGTCGCGCACGGTGTCGGCATCGGCGACGAAGCCGGTCGGGTTGGCCGGCGTGTTGAGCAGGATCGCCCGTGTCGCCGGCGTGATCGCCGCCGCCACCTGATCCACGTCGATGGCGAACGAGGGCGATGTGTCGATCGGCACCACGCGGCCGCCGAGAAACTCCACCAGGGGGCGGTACATCACGAACGCCGGCTCGAAGACGATCACCTCGTCGCCGGGATCGACGAGGGCCATCAGCGCCAGCACCAGCGCGCCGCTCGAGCCGCTCGTCACGCAGAGCTGCCGCCCGGGCTGGCCGGTTTCGGCGCGGGCAGCTGCTTCGAGCCTCTCGCGAAGCGCCGGGATTCCCTGGGTCGGGGTGTAGCCGTTCCGTCCGGCATCGGTGGCCGCCTTGGCGGCCTCTCGGGCCGCCAAGGGCATCTCAAAATCGGGCTGGCCGATCGACAGGTTGATCGGGTCGTCGAGCCGGGCCGCAAGGTCGAAGGCCTTGCGGATGCCGGAGGAATCGAAGGCGGCGGCCCGCTTCGAAACGCTCCATCGTGGCCGCCCGGTGTCGTCGGACGTCGGGTTCATCGGCGATCAGCCCGCATCCTTGAACAACTCGACGAGCTGCTCACCAAGCCGCTCACCACGGGCGTTGAGCGTGATCACGTTGCCGTCACGGCCGATGAGGATCATCTGCGGGATCCCGGAGATGCCATAGAACTGGGCCACCGGATCTTCCCAGCCCTTGCCGGCGAAGATGATCGGCCAGGGAATCTTATGTTCGGCGACGAAGGCGTCGACCTTCTCGCGATCGTCGTCGAGGCTGATGCCGATCACCTCGAAGCCCTTGGCGTGGTACTTCTCATACTGCTCGACCACGTTTGGAATTTCGGCGACGCACGGGCCGCACCAGGTGGCCCAGAAGTCGACGAGCACGACCTTGCCCGCGAGGCTCTTGAGATCGAACGCGGTGCCGTCGAGGAGCGGTCCCTTGATATCCATCGGCTTGCCGGTGAGCGACAGAAGCCGGAGCTTGCCGGCAAAGCTTTCGCCCATGCCACGCACGCGTTCATCCTTGCTCGTCGCCAGGATCGGTCCGAAGGTCGCGAGGGCGTCGGCAGCCACCGCTTCACCGCCGGGGATCTGCTCGAGCGCCGAGCAGAGCTGCATGGCGAGCATGGCCGACTGCTGGTCGTCGGGGTTGGCCTGAAGAATCGCGGCGGCCTTCTTCACGAGGGCGGGCGCCGCGTCGAACTTCTCCGAGGCGAACATCTGCTGGGCTTCGGCGACGACGAGCACTCGCTTGGCCTCGAGGGCCACGCCCGCCACGGGACTGTCGACGAGGCCGGACGCAAACGTCGCCAGGGCGGTCGACGCGGTGTCGTCGCCAAACCGGGTGAGGCCCATGAGGGCCTCGAGCTTGAGTTTCACGGCCCGTTCGTAGATCGGGTCGGTCGCCTGCACCTGCGCGAGAATCTTGTCGGCGACCTGCACCGACGCGTCGGCCACGCCCCGGATGTAGGCGATCATCTCCTCCCGCGACTTGGGCTGCGTCTTCGGCGGGATGAGTCCTTCGACAAACGCCATGAGTTCGGCCGGCGTGCCTTCCGGCACCGGCGGCACGCGCAGGCCCTCGGCCTCCGCAGCCTGAGGCGGCTGCGCGGGGGCGGGAGTCTCGATGAGGGCCGTCACGACGAGCCCGGCGGCGAGCGAGGCAACGAGCGGGAGCAGCGGACGGCGGATGGATCGAGCGAACGACATGGAATCCTCGGTGGGAGGGAGTTGGAGAACGGCGAGGTCGAACTGGCGGGATCGTACCCGTGGCCGCGCGGCCGGAGCAACCGCGGCCCCCGGGTTACTGCACGAGCGTGCGGAATCGCACGAATCCGCTCTCGCCGGGGCGGAGGGTGCCCTCCAGCCGCCAGGTGAGCACCACGGCACCGTCGTCGGCGGTTTCGGTGGCGAAAACGGCCGGCACACTCGCCGCAGCCGAGTCGGGCACGAGGGTGAGGCGGGTCGGCAGGGCGTCCGACAGTACGATGCCGGTGAGCGGACGATCGCCGGAGTTGAGCATGAAGATGGTGAAGTCGATCTCTTCGCCGGATCGCGCGGTGTCGGTTCCCGCCTGCTTGCAGAGGGTGAGTTCCGCGCGGCCGGGCTCCTCGAATCGCAGCACCGCGGTGCCACGATCGACCGCCACCGCCTCGGCGGCCTGATCGCCCAGCAGCACGTTCGCCGCCTTGATGCAGGTCCACGCGATCGGCACGTCGAAGCCGACCCGTTCGTGGGGCAACTGCCGCAGCCGCTCGAGTTCGAGTCGCTGGTCGAGCACGCGGGCCGCCGGGCCCTCGACCCCGTCGTCTTCGTGCGGCATGTCGCCCTGGTCGACCGCGATCGGACCGAGACGATCCTGCACGGCGATCCCTGGCAGTGCCTTGCGGGCCGCTTCGAGCGAGACCGTCTGCGTGCGGTTGCAGAGGGGCTCGCGCCGCTCCTCGAGCTCCACGCCCGTATCGAGGATGTAATCGCGAAGCCCTTCAGGTCTCGAATCCTCGATGGGCCTCGTCACCTCGCGGACCGCGCCAAATCGTGGTGCGTAGACACACGCACAGTTCGACGTCACGAGCCGGACATCGGCCGAGTCGGGCATCTCGTCGGCCGCCCGATAGCGGGCCACCGTGTCGCCGGCCGTGAGGTGACCGATGCGGTCGGCCCCGATCGGCTTCGCCGGCCGTTCGTGATCGCCACCGTCGCAGACGAGATAGGGGCCGACGATCGGCGGAAGTGGAGGTGGAAGGCACACGGCACAGGCCGCTGGTATGCCGGAGGCACCACACGCGCCGGACGGGCAAGGCCCGTCGTTCACAAACGGGGTTTCGGTGCGGGGCAGGGGAGGGCAGGGGGTCTCGAGTCCCGTGCGGTGAATGGTCGCCTGGCCGTCGATCGGCTCGTGGCCCACATCGTCGGCGGCGGTGGACTCGTGCGACGCGACCTCGGCGGTCAGCAGGGCGGATGTCGGCATGGCCCGGCACGAGGCCAGCGACACAGCCGCCGTGGCGATCGCCGCGATCCTCAGCCAGCGCAGCCGCACGGCGGCCGGAGCCGCCGCAGTGCATCGTGCGTCGAACTGCCGTTCGGTGGTCATGGCACGCTCCCGGGCGATGGAAGACGGTTACCGATCACGACCTCCGCCACGGGATCGCCAAGGGTGCCGGCGATCTCGAGGGCATCGTCTCCGGGCTTCACATCGAACCATCCCGCCGGCACCGGATCGGGCTGCTCGGATTCGCACGAGGCGTAGATGACGCGACGGACGTGTCCACCCGACGAGGCCGTTTCGAGATCGTCGATGTCGAGTGCCACCTCGACCGGAAACCGCCATGCCATGCCGGGAGGCGTGTTGAGTCGCGCCAGCACACACAGGGACGGAAACAACTCTTCCCCTTCGCGACCAGGGAGTCCACCGAGCCGAAGGCGATACGGATGCCCCACGACAAGCCCCATGCGAAGGGGAGCCGGCCGCAAGGGCGACCAGCCTTCGGCCGTTTCAATGGCCACGAGCATGCCCTCGGGGCCGCGGATCTCGACCGGCTGCACATGAATCGGCAACCCATTTTCCGGACAGGGACCGGGCTGAAGCCGCCCCGGGACGCCAATCGCTCCCGGTCGCATGTTCGTGGCGAGTGTCTCCGCCGCATTCGCCGCGGCAGCCAGGGGGGCTGAACCCACCATGGATGCCGAGACGAGGACGGCGGTCGCCAGCAGCCCTGAGGCCAGCTGCAGCACGGTCCCTGTCCGGAAAAGTGTCGTCGAGTGCATTACTCCAGTGGCTCCGGCGGGCACACGGCGTCCTGGCCGTGCATCAGCCGGGCACCGGCTTCGACGGTGTCTGGATCCATTCCGCCGTTGTCGACCCACCGCGTCCGCTCCTCCTTGGGCTGCTTGAGGTGGATGTGCGGCACATCATGACGCTCGAGCACGTAGGCGTTGCGGGCGGGCTTGGGATAGCTGAGGCCCGGATATTCCTGCACGTGCAGGCCGACCGACTTCGAGGGAGGCGGAATGTGCATCTTCGTGTGGTTGGTGATGGAGTGACGCTGCAGGCCGGCCGGCACGCCGAGCGGCACATGGGCAGGGCCGGGCAGCCCGATCGGGGTGCCGACATGGGGCATTCCATACTGCGGCGCGGTCATGCCGGCGACGAACTGAGGAGGCAACTGCGACGGATCGCCACCGCAGGGCATGCCCATCGGCGCGGCGAGCCCCGCCGCGGTCGCCATGCCCGCACCGGCGCCGACGGCACCGGCTCCAACGATCCCGGCATTGGGCGACTCGAGATCCTTGTTGCCGATTCGAATGATCGCGAGGATCGATCCGCGACGGTCGGCCTCGACCACGGGATCGCAGCCTGGGTCGAGTCGGGTGCTCACGAGCGTTTCGACCCCGGCAACCGCCAGCTCCTGGTATTCGGGGTCGGGAAGATAGACGACCTTCGTGACGAAGTTGCCGCTCGTCACCTGGTCGAGATCCTCTTCCGTGAGCTGGAACGGCACGGCGTTGTGCGCCAGGTAGGCGGCCGTCCGAGGCGTCACGGGCGCGACTTCAAGGCTTGGATAGAGTTCGATCCCTTCACGGCCCGGGATGTCGGTGATCTTGAGCCGGTAGATCGCGCCCTGCGGGAAGTCGTACCGTCCTGGCACGACGAGCGGGCTGGAATCGAATCCGCCGCCTTCGGTGATGTCCCAGCGAACCTGCATGCCATCGGGGCCGACGAAGCCGATCTGCGAGGTCGGCGCGACGCCGTAGGCTCCACCAAGGCCGATGCCACCGGCACCGGGACCACCGGGTCCGCAGTCGCCGGCACCGAAGCCGCCCGGACCGACCCCCGCCGCACCGAGCGCGGCCTCATAGGACGCGGGAGTGATGATGCCCGGACCGGGCCCTTCGACACCGGGGCCCGGGTGTTCGAGCATGGCGGCCGGAGGAAGATTGTTGGTGTGCGGCGTGGCGACCGGCCGCATCTGGGCCAATCCGGTGAACGGCGAGTTCGCCGGGATCGTGCAGCCCGTGAGCGTGGCCGCCAGCGACACGCCGACGAACCCTCGCAAACGTCGCTTGAGCATCGCGATTCCTCCAAAAGTCCATGCGGAGCCGAGGCCCCTGACCGCGACGGCACCCACTCCGATCCGGCATTGGGCCGGGCCGGGGCGAATCCCTACACTCGACGGCCAGTCAGCCGCCGGTGGACGGCCGCGGTCGGGCCATCCCCAAGTTGTTTCGACGTTCCGCCGGTCGTTTCTTTGGCAAAATCCCTAGAGTCGACCCAACCGTGACGATCCGATTCCTCGCCACATCTCCCAGGTTTCGCGGGCCGCTCGCGTGGCTGATGGCCGCGGGCCTGGTCGTGGCAGGCTGGGGAGGCGAGGGAAAAACCGACCAGCCCGCCCCGAGCGTCTACCGCAAGCCGGAGGGGCCGTCACCTCGCGATCCGCTCGAGGGGCTCGACGTGCCCCCGCCGCCCCCGAAAACAGTCGAGCAGGAAGACGCCGCGGCTCAGGCCGAGCGGATCGTGCTCAGTGCCTCCGGCGTGATCGCCAAGGCGCGATCGTTCTCGGTGCAGTTTCGGCAGAAGGCTCGTGTGGGGGATCGCGTGCTCGTGGGCACTGGCCGCTACCTTCAATCGGGACTCGGCGAGGATCAGCGATTCCGATTCGACTCCACCCTCACCGGCGACACCGAGACCTTTGAATACACGGAGGTCTCCGACGGGCTGTTCTGCTGGACGTTTCGGCACTACGGCGAGGAACCGGCGGCCCTGCAGCGGGTGGATGTGCGACGAATCCGGGCCAAGCTCGCCGAGTTGAAGGCCCCCGATGCCGCCGACGGCGCCTCGTATCTCGGGGGCCTGCAGCGGATGATTCGTCTTGTTCGACACACGTTTCGCTTCACGAAGGCCACGCCGATCGATCTCGACGAGCAGCCGGTGTGGCTCGTGGAGGGATCGTGGTTCGGGCCGTTCGTGCCGATCGTCATTCCGCAGCTGAAGGAGCAGGCCGCCACCCCGGAGGGCATCCAGCCACGCCATTTCCCCGATGGAGTGCCGTGCGAGATTCGCATCGCCGTGGGCCGCAACGACCTGCTTCCGCGACGCATCGAATGGCTCGCCATTCCCGGCCGACGGCCCGTCGGTGACGCGCCGCTCGAACCGATCGCCGTGATGGACTTCCACGACGCCGAGATCAATGGTCCGGTCGATGCGACCGCCTTTTTCTATCAGCCGGCGATCGAGGGCATGGTCGATGTGACCGACATGACCGTGTCAGCCCTGGGGCTGATGCGCTGACTCGGGCCATCCCGCCAGCACGAGCCGCCGCGCGGCCTCGATCGCCGCACGCATGCTGGAGGGATCGGCACGTCCTCGTCCCACGATGTCGAAGCCGGTGCCGTGGGCCACGCTCGTGCGCACCAGCGGCAGACCCAGCGTGATGTTCACCGCACGATGCATCCCGAGGAGTTTGATCGGAATGTGGCCCTGATCGTGATAGAGCGCCACCACACCATCAAACTCTCCCTGGCTCGCCCTGAGAAAGAGCGTGTCGGCTGGCAGGGGGCCCGTCACATCGACGCCACGCGCCGCGAGGGAGGCGACGGCTGGCGCCACCAGGGTCGATTCCTCAGTGCCAAAGAGCCCTCCCTCACCGCCGTGGGGATTGAGCGCCGCCACCGCGATCCTTGGACGACGACCAACGATCGCGCGGAGGAGGGTGTCGAGCCGGATGCCAGCCGACTCGATCAATGGCGAGGAGAGGCGACCGACAGCGGTGCGGAGCGATTCATGGAGCGTGGCGTGAACGACGCCGATCCCGGGCCGGCTCCCATCGGCCGGAAGCCAGAGCATCATCGACGCCGCGTGGTCAGGAAGCCCGCATGCGCGGGCGAGCAGTTCGGTGTGGCCGGGCACCTCGTAGCCGGCGGCATGGAGGGCTTCCTTATGGAGCGGGCCGGTGACGATCGCGGCCGCCTGTCCGGCCCGGGTGGCCGCAAACGCCGCCTCGACGGCGCGGGCAGCGGCCCGACCGCCGGCCGCGGAGATCACGCCGACCGGAATCGTTTCATCCGCCGATCCCGCTGGTTCGACCACCAGCAGTGTGTCGGGGGAGGATGGCCGCGTGTCGCCGGCGTCGATCGGCTCGATCCGCATCGGAGGCATCGCCCGGCGGCTGGCCACCACCTCGGCCAGATGCGCGGGATGCGCGATGATCCGAAGCCTCGCTCCGGCATGCGCCGCCGGCTCCGACCAGGCAAGGCACGCGACCTCGGGACCAATGCCCGCGGGATCGCCACACGTGATCGCGATCACGGGATTTGGAGCAGCGGTCGTGTACGGGGTGGGGGTCATGGCGTCGCCGGGGGCCTCAAGCCTATAACGCCGACACGGGCCACGCATCCGGCCGCCGTCGGAGGGCGGCCGAACGAGCCCGCGCCGACGGCGGAGGAAGGACGACGAACATGGAGCGGGTGTTCACGCGAGCGGCGATCTTCGCGCTCACGCTGTTGGTGGTGACCGCAGGCCTTGGGCTGTGGCTGGGCGATCTCCATGGCGTGACCGACCCCGCCATCCTCCGCTGGGGCACCGTCCATCGGCTGACGGGTGTGCTCACCGCCCTGGTGGTGGTGCTGGTCAACAGCCTCACGGTGACCTACTTCATCGGCACGGGCCGCTGGTGCCGGGAGGTGGTGGAGGCGTATGGTCTCGATGAGGCGTTCATTGCCCGCACCACGAAGCTGAAGCGGTCGGCATTTCCCTACGCGCTCGTCGGCATGCTGGCCATCGTGGCGATCGTGGCCCTTGGGGGCGCGGCCGACCCGGCCGCCGGCCGGAAGGGGAGCAGCAACTGGGTCACCCCGCACCTGCTCGGAGGCCTCGGGCTCGGTGCCCTCATTGCCGTCTGTTTTCAATCCCAGCTTCCCGTGATCCGCCGTCAGCATGAACTGATCGACGACGTGATGGCGGAGGTGCGACGCGTGAGGCAGTCGCGAGGCCTCGACACCGACGCGCCGCCGGCCTGAGCGGTTACGGGGCGGACATGGAGGCCGGCTGCTGCGCCGCATGAGCGTGGGACGCCCGCTCCATCGCCGTGATGCCCCACGCGAGGGCAAGGCCCAGCGAGAGCGCGGTGGTCAGCAGCACGCGATCATGGCTGTGAAATTCCACCTCGGGCAGCAGGTCGGCGGCCGCGATGCAGATGAAGGCTCCCGCCGCGATCGCCATGGCAATGCCGATCACCGCATCCTGTCGGCCGCCGGCAAGAGGCAGGCTGGCGAGAAAGGCCACGGCCCCGATCGGCACCACGAGGGCGTAGGCGATGTTGACGATCGTCCGAAGCCGAGGGGAGGTGTCGGAGTCGAGCATCAACGCAGCGATGATGCCGGCATCGAGCGGCTTGTGGAGAAGGATCGCGAGAAACGTGGCCGAGCCTGCCCACCAGCCCATCCCGTGGGCCGAGTCGGCGCGAATCGACGCGGCGAGCGCCGCACCATCGGCCAGGCTGTGGAGCGCCAGCCCCGCGAAGGCACCGCACCAGGCCCACCGGCTTCCGCCACCGCAGCAGTGCTCGTGGTCGTCGTGCTCATGAGCATGATCACTCGCATCGTCCGCGCCGTGCTGGTCCCCATGGTCGTGGCCATGGTCGCCGTCGTGCGTGTGATCATGATCGCAGACATGCACGCACTCGCCGTCGGTGGTGTGGTGGGCATGTCCGTGAAAGGCCCGCTCCAGGAGAAACATCAGGAAGAAGCCGCCGAGCGCCCATCCCATCGTTGCGTCGATGTCGCGGCCCAGCTGCATCCACGCGTGCGGAAGAAGATGGAGCATGCCCACGCCGAGCAGCACGCCGCCCGTGAGCGACACCACCACCTGCATGGGGCGATGCCCCAGCCGGAACACGACGACCGATGCCCCGCCCGCGAAGGCCGCGACGGCGATGACGAGGAGCGAGAACACCAGCGTGGCCATGGCCGTGGCTGAGGGCATGACGCTGGCAAGGGGCGGCCACATGGTGGGATCCAGGAGGGAAGTGGGCCATGATCCCGTGCCCGGAACCGCGACACAAGGGGCCGCCTTCGCCGCGGACTACCGGCGGAACTGCCAGGACTGCTGCTGAGGCTGCTGGTAGACGGGCTGATAGGTGGGCTGGGCCGCTGCCGGGTGGGTGGGCTGGGGGTAGTACTGCTGATAGTGTGCGGCGTGGTGCATGTGCTGCCGCATCGCCGCGAATCGTTCGCCCCAGTGGGCATCGCCCGCGGAGAAGGCCCCCAGCACGATCACCAAGGCGTAGGCCGCCAGGTTGGGCCAGAGCTCGGGACCGATGAACTTCAGCGCGGTGCCGAACGACTTCTTCACCTTGGGACCAAACAACCCCTGACGCACCGCCCAGATCTCGTCGAGCACGAGATGGGTGAGGTAGCCGACCACGACCGCTCCGCTGATGTAGTAACGATGGAGCGGCTCGGACGAGGCGAACGCGAGGAAGGTGATCTGACCGGCGATGGCCGCGGCCGGAACACTATGCAGCATGCCCCGGTGCTTCGAGTGGTTTTCCACAAGCCAGGAGAGCCCGAACCGCACGGCGAGGTAGATCGCTGCTCCCGCGAGGATCATCGCCTCGAGCGGCAGCCCCCATTCCTGGAAGCGGCTGATCATCAACATCGGAGTGACGGCCGCGGCGAACGCCACACTCTCGCGCAACGGCACGCCTGGTCCGCTGTCGAGGTCCGGCAACATGCCCGACACGGCGCAGAGCCCGGCGCCCAGGGCTGCCGTGGACGGAGGCATGCCCCCGAGATACCACGCCGCAGCGCCGTAGCCGGCACCGACGACCGAGGAGCCGATGATGTGCGCGCGGAACCCGGGCACGAGGCGAATCCCTCCCAGAAAGCGACCGAAGACTGCGTTGCCGCAGTCGGCGGCGGGATACCGACGCCCGAAATCCGTTCCGGGACGCGCAGACCCTCGATCCGTATCGGCCGCGGATGCGAAAACCACCAGCCAACTCGCATGGCATCTCCCGCTCTTCCAAATGGTTACGGCCGGCATTTCCAGCCACGCCCACCACGTCGCCCGGCGATCGCCTGAGAAGACTCACGCCACAACGCGAAGATAGGAAGGACAGGGAAGAAAAATGGCCGCCTCACCCTGCCAGCGAGGTCAGAAAAATCACGCTGGGGGATATAGGGCGCATGGGAAAGCCGTGCAGGCATGGCGATGGGCCGCCCTGGCCGCGGCATCGCGGGTCGGTCCACGGCATCAGGACTGGCCTTCGCCCTGCGGCCCACGCCCCCCTACACTCCTCCGCCCTCTCCACTTTTCAGGGACGCCGTCGGGAGACGTCTATGGCGATTGAAGGCTACGACCTGGTGATGCTCGGCATTCTCGCCGCGGCGGCGGTGCTCGGCTATTTCAAGGGCATTGTCTGGCAGCTGGCGTGGATCGCCGGCATCGCGGCCAGCAGTTTTCTGGCACTGCGTTTCAGCGCCCAGCTCGCGCCCATGTTTGGCCAGCAGGCCCCCTGGAACCGTCTGATCGCCATGCTCGCGATCTACGTGGGCACCTCGCTCGCGGTGTGGCTCGTGTTTCGCGTGATATCAGGGGTGATCAACGCGATTCATCTCTCCGCCTTCGATCATCAGCTCGGGCTCGTCTTCGGCCTCGCCAAGGGAGTGCTGTTTTGCATCGTGGTGACCTTCTTCGCGGTCACCCTGGCCCCGGCGTATCGCCACCAGATCGTCGCCAGCCGCAGCGGCCGTCTGGTCGCCGAGGTGATCATGCGGGCCGATGACCTGCTTCCTCCGGCCATCGCAGAACCCGTTCAGCCTTTCGTGAAGCAGTTCGAGGAGCAGTTTCAGCAGCCCGCCACGGGTGGCATGCCGGCCGCCCCGCAGGCCATCGCGCAGCCGTCCGCCCTGAAGGCGATCTGGGAGAGCGTGACCTCCGCCACCGCGTGGACGGAATCGGGAGCCGTTCCCGCCGGACCGGCCATGGGGCAGGGGGGCCAGGCCGCTCCAGCCGCTTTCACGGCGCCGGCCCCATGGGGAGCACCGCCGGTCGCGGCGCCGGTCCAGCCGGTACAACCGCCACCGCAGACCAGCGGGTTTCCGAACCGTCCGGTGTATCAGCCGCCCCGGCAGTTTCCCGTGGGCGCCCAGTCACCGCTTCCGATTCGCTGAGACGTCGCTCTCATCAGCCGCCTCATCGGGCACCAGCCGGCTCATGCGACCCCCGCCACACACCCATCGCGTGACGACGCGTCCAGGCGATGCGAGCATGCACTCGCTCTGGCCCCGCGACAGGGGAGCAGGGATGAAAAGCCCTGAAATCCAGGGCAAAACCATACGTCCCAACCGGACATAAGAGACATTATCGGACGTTGGGGAGAGGAGCGGTTTCGGGCCGTCCGATTGGCTTTACGCCATGCTTCCCTTCTCCTCTGCCACTGGACCAGGCGGTAACGGCGGCCGCGCGAGGGTCTTGAAGAGGCGGTCTTACTCCTGAAACACGCCCATGCGGCGAAACTTCTCGTAGCGATCGGCGACCAGCTGGTCGCGGGGTTTCGCCAGGAGCTCGCGAAGGCTCCGCGTGAGATACATCTTCAGCCGGGCCGCCATGCGGCGTGGGTGACGGTGGGCGCCGCCGGCGGGCTCCTCGATCACCGCGTCGATCACGCCAAACTCCTTGAGGTCGGCCGAGCGAAACCGGAGCGCTCGGGCCGCGTCGGCCTTGAACTCGACGCTTTTCCAGAGGATGCCGGCACAGCCCTCCGGGCTGATCACGCTGTAATAGGCATGCTCGAGCACGGCCACCCGGTCGCCCACGCCGATGCCGAGGGCTCCGCCGGATCCCCCTTCGCCGATCACCACGCAGATCACCGGCACCGGAAGGGTGGCCATGAGGAACATGCTCTCCGCGATCACCTGGGCCTGGCCACGCTCCTCGGCGCCGACGCCGGGATAGGCCCCCGGCGTGTCGATCAGGCAGACGACCGGGAGGCCGTATTTGGCCGCCAGCCGCATCTTGCCCATCGCCTTGCGGTAGCCCTCGGGGTGCGCACAGCCGAAATGGCACGCCTGCCGCTCCGCGAGCGTCTTGCCTTTCTCGTGGCCGATCACCATCACCTTGTGCTGATCGAGCTTCGCAAACCCCGTGAGCATCGCCCGGTCGTCGCCAAAGGACTTGTCGCCGTGGAGCTCCACGAACTCGTCGAACAGGAGCGAGAGATAGTCGCTCGTCTTGGGCCGATTGGGATGCCGCGACACCTCGACCGTCTGCCACGGGTCGAGGCTTCCGAAAATCTTCTTTTGCACCTCCACGAGTTCCCGCTTCAGCCGCCGTAGCTCGTCGGCCTGCTGGCCCCCCAGGGGCGCCGCCTCGAGCGCGGCGATGCGGTCTTCGATCTCGTAAATCGGCTTCTCGAGCGGCAGGCGGTGCAGTCCGGCAGCCATGAAAACTCGTCTCCGGGGCGGATGGTCGTAGACCCCAGAGTGTCGCCGCCGGCAAAAACCGGCGTCAACCGGGAAATCCTGACAGGCAGCCCACCCCTCAAAACCGCACGCCGCCCCACCCGATCACCCCCCGGCGGGTCGGCCACGCCGGCCTTATGCCGTCACCCGCTCCACCAGCCGCATCGCCCGGAGCTGCTGCAGCACCTCCTTCATCGACGCCGGACGATCCGACGGCTTCTTCGCGAGCATCTGACGGAGGTATTTCGCGACGGCCGTGGTGGCGTAGGTGTTGAAGGCATCGACCGCCGGCACGACGGCCGACACGTGCTTGTTGAGCAGGTCGTTGGTATCGGCCCCCGTGTAGGGTGGCCGGCCGGCGATTAGCTCGAAGATCACACAGCCGAAGGAGTAGATGTCGGACCGGGCGTCGACCGCCTCGCCACGAATCTGCTCGGGCGACATGTAACTCGGTGAGCCCTGGGCGGTCGTCTTGCTCCCGAGGAGCCTGCCGAAGAAGCCCGACGCCTTCGCCGCGATCGCCAGGTCGATGAGCTTCACCTGTCCGTCGTCGGCCGCCAGCACGTTGTCGGGCTTGACGTCACGGTGCACCCAGCCACGGGCATGCATGTGGTCGAGGGCGAGCGCCATCTCGGTGACGATCCGTTGCAGTTTGGGGACAAGCGGCTCGACACCGGCGGCGATCTGTTTCTTGAGGTTGTCCGCCGGGAAGTATTCCATCACGAGGTGCGGCAGCCCCCCATCCTCCGAGAGGCGATCCACCTTGATGATCGTCGGGTGGTCGAGCGACTTGGCGACCTTGAGCTCGTGCTCGAGCAGCTGCCGCTGCCCCGCGTCCAGGGCCATCCCGGGCACGATCAGTTTCACCGCCACCTTCTTCCGAGCCTTGATGTCGAGCCCCTCCCACACCTGGCAGTGCTTGCCGAGGCCGATCTGTCGGACGAGTTTCACCGGGCCGAGTTGTTCAGGAATCGCTGCCATGATTCACGCGTTGTGGATACCAAGCCTTGAGGTCACGGTCACGCCGGCCACGCCGTGCCGAGGTCGATCGACACGAGCACGAGCCCCTGCGGCGGTGCAGTCGGGCCGGCGGCCGGCCGGGATCGGGCCGCCACAGCCTCGCCGAGCCATCCCGGCGAACGACGCCCCGCCCCGACCATCACCAGCGACCCGGCGATGATCCGGACCATGTTGTACAGAAATCCGTTGCCTTCGACCTCGATCCACACTTCGGCCCCCGGAACGTCGTCGGCCAGAGCCGGGCGAAACACGTCGAGTGAAGAAATCGTGCGAACCTTCGACACGCGGGTTGAGGGCGCGCTCTCGAAACTCGTGAAATCATGCTCGCCCACGAGGGCGGGCGCGGCGCGGCGCATGGCGTCGTCGTCGAGCCTCCCGCGCCATCGCCAGGCCAGATGCCGATCGAGCACCGGCTTCCAGGGGGCATCGTGCACGCGATAGCGATACCGCTTCCGCACCGCTGCCGACACCGGATCGAAATCGGCCGCCACCTCCCTCCCCTCGCGCACGCTGATGTCGGGCGGGAGCATGGCGTTGATGGCACGCACCCACACCTCGGCCGAGTGGCCGCTCGCCGACGTGAAGGCGGCCACCTGGTCGAGCGCATGCACGCCCGCATCGGTGCGGCTGGAACCCCTCAGCACCACCGATTCGCCCGAGATGGCCCGGATCGCCTCGGTGATGGTCCCCTGCACCGTCATCCGCCCAGGCTGCACCTGCCAGCCGGAGTAGCGGGTGCCCTCATAGGCCACGCGCAGGGCGATCCGCCGCGTCGCCGCAGGCTGATCGCCCTCGACCGCGGGGATCATGACCTCGCTGCCGCCCCGCGGACGCCGTGCGTGGCGAGATACTCCGCGATCTGCACGGCGTTGGTGGCGGCGCCCTTCCGAAGGTTGTCCGACACGCACCACAGCGCGATGCCGTTGGGGCACGAGATGTCTTCACGAATCCGACCCACGAACACCTCGTCGCGACCGCTCACCGATCGCGGCAGCGGATACCGCTTCGAGGCGATGTCGTCCTCCACGACGATGCCCGGAAACGCCGCCAACAGCCGCCGCGCCTCCTCGGCCGAGAGCTTCTTCTCGGTCTCGATCAGGATCGACTCGCTGTGCACGTTGGCCACGGGCACCCGCACGCAGGTGGCGCTCACGGCGATCGATTCGTCGCCGAGAATTTTGCGGGTCTCGAGGGCCATCTTCATCTCCTCGCTCGTGTAGCCGTTGGGCTTCGGCGAGCCGATCTGCGGGATGAGATTGGCGGCGATCGGATGGGGAAACACCTGCCGCGGCTCGGAAGCCTTCGCCAGCCATCCGGCGGTGGCATCCTCCAGTTCCTTGGTCGCCGCGAGGCCGGCACCGCTGACCGCCTGATAGGTGCTCACGATCACCCGCGTGACGCGGGCGGCGTCGTGGAGCGGCTTCATCACCATCACCATCTGCGTGGTGGAGCAGTTGGGGCTGGCGATGATGCCCTTGTGCGTGGCGATGGCCTCCGGATTCACTTCCGGGATCACCAGCGGCACGGATGGGTCCATCCGGTAGAAGGCGCTCTCATCGACCACGACGGTGCCCCGCTCCACCGCCCACGGCACGAACTCCGCCGCAACCTCGTCGGGGGTGCTGCCGATCGCCACATCGACGCCCGTGAACGAATCGGGTGTGAGCTCCTCCACCAGGATCGACTCACGGCCGACCTGCACCGTCCTTCCGGCGGAACGCGCCGACGCAAGAAGCTTGATCCGCTTCGCCGGAAATCTTCGCTCGGCGAGCTGGTCGAGGATGATGCGGCCGACGGCGCCGGTGGCGCCCACCACTGCGAGCGTATCGATCATGGGTGATCCGATGGGGTTCCTGGGGTGAGTGACATGAGCCGGCTGTCGAGCACGGCCTGAAACGTGGACGCCGGCACGAAGGCCAGATTGGCGGCGATCATCGCCAGACCAAACTCCATCATGCCCATCGCGAGGCCGATTCCCAAGTGGACCGCCACCGCGAGCGAGAGACAGAGCCCTCGCGTCAGCCTGGGCCAGACCAGGGCGGCGTATCCCACCTCCCACCAGAGGGTGACGAGCGTGAGGGCATTCACCACGAGGGGATGGCCTGCCAGCCAGCGGAGGTCGAGCGTGCGATACCGGTCGTTGGCCACCGCGCCCCAGAGGGCCGTGCCCTCCCACCAGCTGGCGCCAAACAGTTTTCCGGTGCCCGAGAAGATGTAGACGACGCAGAGGTGCACCTGCAGAAGCCTGAGCGCCACGTTGGCCCGAACCGACGGCTCCCCTCCCCTCCCCTGCCCCGGGATGGCGAGCCACCGATCGAGAGACAGCCTCGCGCCACTCGGCCCGATCGCGAGGGGCACGAGGAGCATGCCGAGGGTGTCGTCGAGGCCGAACACATTGAGCGGGGCGCGGTTGGCGGCGCTGATCACACCAAGCAGGGACACGACGGCGGCCACCGGGGTCGCCAGGCCGAGGGTGAGCAGGATCGCCGCCACGAGCGTGATGCCGCCGAGCACCCGCACCATCGTGGGCGACGGCGCGGCGAAGTACCAGCTCCACTGCCACGGCTGATCGTTCATCCGCCACACCTGGTCTGGCCGGAGCCAGCCCGCGGTGCCAAAGAAGGCGTCGGCGTCGAGCAGCCACACCAGGCATGACCACGCCAGGATCGCCCCGGTCACGATGCGGATCACGGCCAGCGGCAGCGGATCGGCCGGCGTGAACCAGAACGTGTTCCACGCCGTCGACCACTCGGCACCGAACCCCGCTCGGTGAACGTCGACCGATCGAGGATCGTGATGGCGAGACACGGCTGACGTCATCGCGATGCCTCCGCCCAGGCGTAGCTTCCCAGCGGCACGACCGCGTCGCTGAACGTACCGCTTGCGAGCACTTCGGCCGGATCGGGGAGGTAGTGCTCCACCATCTCGAGGCGAACGCTCAATCCCCCCTCGCGGCGCAGGAGTGTGGCGGCCACGCCTTTCACGAGCGGCTGCCAGTCGCCCCTGGCCCGCAGCTGCACGTCGGCCGGTGCGTCGGCCGGGGGCACGAGGGCTGAGATCTTTTCGCTCACCATGAACCGTCGGTGGTAGAGGAGTCTCGGGCGATCGGTGATGTCGTCGGGCACCGATCCGGATCGGAGCGAGCCATCGGGCATCATCATCGTCCAGTGGATCGAGTGCCCCGGGCCCGGGTTGGGGGCAAAAAACCGGTAGCCGTGCCCCAAGAAGAGCGCGCCGACCAACGGCCGCAGTGGCTGCAGGATGCGACCGGCCAGTTCGCTCGCCGGCGGCGGTCCAGCCAGTGGCGGCACGATGACCGCCGCCAGGTAGCCGAGGATCAGCACGCTCGCCAGCGCACGGCCGGCCGGCGACCACAACGACGTCTTCGACTCGGGAAAGGCCATCGACCACCACCTCGCTGGGGAGAGCATCGGACTGGATCGCCGGCTGGCTCCACTGCCATTCACGACAACCCTAGGTCACACCCTCGAGGCATGGCTCCCGCCGCTCGGGCCTCGACGCGTCGCGCCAGTCGTGCCGTTGGTGACGGTCGTGAGGGGCCCATCGCCAGCCCATGAAAAAACCCCCTGCGCGACCCGTGGGCCACGCAGGGGGTTCTGATTCACAATGATCGATCCTCGGCTCAGTTGAGCGAGGCGGTCGACTCGACGGCGGCCGTTCGCACGGCGGGGTCGAGCGTCAGCTCAACCCGGTCACCGGCGGCGAGGTCGATGACCTTCGCCGTGGTCCGCTCCTGACCGTCGACGACGGTCGTGACGCGGATCTCGTAGCCGTCCCAGCTCGTGCCGGCCGGGAGGGTCGTCGTCTCGAACTTCCGCACGTCGCCCGTCGAACGGGTCGCGTTGCCCGCGAGCCAGACCTGGGCATCGGCCGGCACATGGAGCGTGACGGTCGTCTTCACCGGCTCAGCCGATGCGAACGAAACCCGCGACTGCTCGCCAGCAGCCAGCGAGACCACCTTCACGGCCTCGGGGGCACCGGCAGCCTCGACTCGCACGACGAACTCATACGTCTTGCCGGCGACGAGCCCGCGTGACAGGTAGCGACGAAGCGCACCCTGCGACGTGGTCTTGGCACCATTGACATACACCGTGGCGTCGGCGGGAACCTCGACGACCAGGAGACCGCCGTCAGCAGGAACGGAGGTCGAATCGAGCGGCGCCGCGGTCGGCGTGCCGATCACCTCTCCACCCGTCGACGACGGGGTCTCGTTGATCACTCGGTACGACTCGATCGGCATGGCCGACGAATAGCCCTGGATCATCGACGAGGTGGCATAGCCGCCCGACGAACCGCCCGAGCTGCCACCGGACGAACCACCCGATGAACCGCCAGAACTTCCGCCCGACGAGCCGTACGAGCCGTACGAGCCGTAGCTGCCGCCGGACGAACCACCCGAGCTGCCGCCCGAGGAGCCGTGACGCGCCGCCCGCATGGCCCGCTTGTAGGCGTGGTGCGAACCGTAGGAGCCGTAGCTGCCGGAGCTGCTCGAACTGCCGCCCGACGAGCTGTAGCTGCTGCTCGACGAACCGCCCGAGCTCCCGCCGGACGAACCACCCGACGAGCCGCCGGATGAACCCGACGAGCCGTAGCCGTTGTACCGATGATGCCAGCCGGCATGCACATCACACGCCGCCGCGACAACCGCGACGAACGACATCACACCCGCGATCCGAACCCAGCGACGATGCGTCACCATGAGGGGCAAACTCCCGTGTATTTCGCTCTGAGACGGGGCAGGCCTCGAACCGGTTTCGAAGAAACACCCCGAATCTCTGGGCAAAGATAGTTTGCCGATTGGGCAAATCAAGGAGTTTGGGAAAGATATTCCGTCCAGGATCGCCCTGTTCGGAAGCGGTCGCTGCGTGCGGCACAACCGGCCTCCAAGAAGCCGTTTTCCCTGAAAAAATGGCTAGGGCCGGTCGATTTCGACCGAAAACGCGTCGCCATCAAGGGTTCCCGTGGCTCCCGCCAGGCCGAGCATGACGCTCCCCTCCCTGGCCCAGGCCGGCACCTCGACTGTCTCGTCGAAGGCACGCCATCCATACGATCCGGTGTCGAGGCTGATCTCCGACCCTGCCATCCGTCGTCGCTCGCCATCCCGAAACCGCACCGCGACGCAGGGCTTTTCTTCGTCGGTTCGCCCCACCGTGATGCCCTCACCGCGCACCATTCCCCGCACGCGAAGGCGGCGCACCTTCGTGCCGTCGACGGCAAAGCCCTGAAAGATCTGCGACGGCCTTCCCGGCTCGTCGTTGCGCAGCCGAAGAAACCTCGCCCCCTCCCCTGCCCCGTCGGCTTGCACGCCGCACTGCCGGCCGTAATACCAGACGGCCGGCATGGGGCCGTCTGCGTCGAGGTCTTCAAAGCCGCCGTTCTGGAGCGCGGGCCGGCTGCCATCGGGCCGCACTCTCCGCGACGCCTCGGCGGCGCCCGTCATGGGAACGAAGAGCGTCGGTTCGAGCGTCTCCCGCACATAGTCGTTGCCTCGTCGCGTGATCCGCACGAGCCGCTGATCGAATCGCTCGCCGACGGGAATCACCATGCGCCCGCCGTCGGCCAGCTGGTCGAGCAGCGGCTTCGGCACGTCCTCCGGAGAGCAGGTGACGATGATGCCATCAAACGGCGCCTGCTCCGGCCAGCCCTGGAAGCCGTCGCCGGTTTGTGTCACCACATTGGCATACCCGAGCCGCCGCAGGGTGCGCGACGCCTTCGTCGCCAGTGCCGGCTCGATCTCGATCGAGTAGACGGTCTTCACGAGCGGCGAGAGCACCGCCGCCTGGTAGCCGCTTCCCGTGCCGATCTCAAGCACGCGATCGGTCGGCTTCGGCTCGAGCTTCTCGGTCATGAGCGCCACGATGAAGCAGCCGGAAATCGTCTGCGCTTCCCCGATCGGCAGCGCCATGTCGAGATAGGCCTGCTTCCGATGGGCCATCGGCACAAACTCGTGCCGTGGCGTGGTTCGCATGCTGTCGAGCACGCGTGGATCGGTCACGCCGGCGGCGGCCACATCGTCGCGCACCATGCGGTCGCGGGCCGCGGCGAAGCCATCGGCAGCGAGGCTGATCGACGCCCCGCCGGTGAGCACCGTCACCGCGATGACGGCACGGCACCACCGCGGGATCCTCACCCAGCCGGTCATCGTTGCGGCGCGGGCTGGCTGCCGATCAGTTCGATTTCGAAGACGAGCACCTCGTTGGGCGCGATCGCAGGCGCTGAGCCTTCGGCCCCGTAGCCGAACTCCGGCGGAAGATGAATCCGCCACTTCGATCCGGCCTTCATATGAGGCAGCACCTCCTGCCAGCCCGACACGACCTGCCGCAGGGGAAACTCCGCCGGCGGCCCCTTGGGATCGGTGCTGTCGAACGCGGTGCCGTCGATGTGGGTGCCGGCATACCGGGCCACCACGATGTCGTCGAGCGTCGGCTGCGGGCCCGTGCCCTCCGCGAGCACCTCGTAGAGAATGCCGTTCGGCAGCTGCTTCACACCCGCCTCGCCGGCCTTCTGCTTCAGGTAGGCAGCCCCCTTCACGAGGTTGTCCTTCGCGGCTGCCTGGAGCCGCTCGACCATTTCCCGCTCCTTCTGACGCATGACGGCTTCAAGCGCCCCGAGCGCGGCGCGAAACACCTCCGCGGTGAGCTTCGGCTGCTGCCCTGTGACCGCATCGGCAAGCCCCTGGGCGAGTCCATCGGTATCGATGGGAGACGCGATCGCGTCATGTTCGGCCCGCAGCTGCTGCCCGATGCGAAACCCCATGGCGTAGCCCATGTCCTTCGGCGATGCCGCGGGCGCGGCGACACCGGCGGCTGGCGGCATGGCCAGCGGCTCGATCGTTCCCTGAGCCTGCACGACGCCCGACAGCAGTCCGCACACTGACACGAAACACGCAATGCAACCAGTTCGCACGATGGCGACTCCCTTCTTCCCTTGGGACATGCAACGAACGGGCCCCTGCCCGCCCCCGCACGATAGCAGATTGGGCGGGCCGGAGGAGGGATCAGGGCGATGCCGGCGGACGGGCCAGGGCCCCCTTCGTGAGTTCGAGAAACGCCGTTTCAAGATTGACCTCCTGCTCCCGGAGCGCCACGAGCCCAAACCCCTCGGCCACCAGCCGGGCGGCCAGGGGCGAGGCGTTTGGCACACCGTCCGCCAGGGCCACCACCACGTCGCCCTCCTTCACCGTCACCGCCATCGCCTCGGGGCAGCGTTCCAGCGCGCGGGCCGCCGGTTCGGGTGGCCCGACGACGGTGATCCGTACCGTGGGCCTTCCGCGCACCTGCGCCAGAAGGTCCTGCACATTCCCGCAGGCCAGGAGTCGTCCATATTCGATGATGCCGACGCGATTGCAGATATCGGCCAGCTCCGGAAGGATGTGACTCGACACGAGAATGGTCTTGCCCATGCCCTGAAGCCGCTTGAGCAGGTTTCGCATCTCGATGCGGGCGCGAGGATCGAGGCCGCTGGCCGGTTCGTCGAGGAGGAGCACCTGCGGATCGTGAAGGAGCACGCGGGCTAGACCGAGCCGCTGCGTCATGCCTCGCGACAGGCTCGTGACGAGCTCGTCTCGTTTGGCCACGAGGTCGACCAACTCCAACGACCGCTCGGCCACCCGCCGGCGCTCTGGCCCGTCGATGCGGTAGGCGGCGGCGAAGAACTCCAGATACTCGATCACCCGCATGTCGTCGTACACGCCGAAGATATCGGGCATGTAGCCGATCGCACGGCGAATCTCGCGAGGGTGCGTGTAGATGGAGTGGCCGCAGACATAGGCCTCACCCCACGTGGGCGCCAGCAGCGTGGAGAGGATGCGGATCGTGGTGGTCTTGCCGGCACCGTTGGGGCCGATGAAGCCGAAAAGGTCTCCCTTTTCGAGCTTGAGGTCGAGCGACTCCAGCGCGAAAAAGTCGCCATATTTCTTGGTGAGATCGACGGTCTCGATCATGGAATCGCCTCGGCACCTAGGGGGATCACGATACGGCAGAGTGTGGGCCCCACGGCCTGAGGCTCATGACGGGATGCGTCGCCGTCGACACGAATGGCCCAGCGGGCCGCGGCCGAAGGATCCGTCACGAGGCCGACGAGCATGGCCCGATCGACCCACAACAGCGGCGTGAGGTCGAGGCGGGCCAGCCGGCCGGCGTCGAGGCCGGTGAACCCGGCGCCGCCCACGGCGGCATGAAACGCGGCCACCTCGAGGATCCGGTCGGCCTCGAGGGAAGCGGCGTTCCATCGCGCCGCCTGATCCCCAGCCTTGGAGGCCGAGCGCCGCGTGAGGGCGCTGACGAGCGACCGCGGACCACGGCCCGCCGCGACGTCGTATGTGGCTCCCGGCTCGAGTCGGCCCAGGTCGTAGATCCAGCCGCCATGGAGCAACTGGCAGCGTTCCAACGGCCACGGCAGATGGTGGGCCACCGCCCCCGAGAGCGTGGCCTGGTCGGTGGCCACGAGGGTGGCGGTGACCGGCTTCACCGGCGACGGCATCGTCCACTCGGCGGTGAAGAGCCGGGTCGACACGGCGGCGATCGGTACGGCTTCGAGGGAGGCGAGCGACTCTGCGTAGTGGTAGTCGGCGGCAGCGAGCGACGGATGGGGCACGGCGGCATCCATCCCTCCAAACCCATGCCCGGCGGAGGCCCACCACGTCACGGCCATCCGCGACGCATCGTCGTCCGTCCCGCTCCACGCGTGGCCAGGCTTCGACGACAGATCGAGGATGGCGTTTTCAGGTGAGAGGAATGCCGTCCAGCTACGGCCCCGAGCGAGGCCCGACTCGGCATCCACGTCAACGACGTCGATCCGCCGCGCCGCCGAAGCACCGTCGCCGCCCCAGTGGGCCTTGAGCCCCATCGCCACGGCTGTAAATACGGCAGCAATCACCGGCAGGGTGAGCCAGGCGAGCCAGGGCCGGCCGATTCGCGACACCAGCATCCAATCCCCGGGATAGAGCGAGATCACCAACAACAGCCCGACGAGCGCGATCACTTCGAAGGGCACCGGCCGCATCGGCCGCGAGCCACCGGCCGACGAAAACGAGTCGATGGCGGTGCGCAACTGGCCGTCGAGATCGACCGTGCCCGTGTGCTCCACATCGGCGACGTCGCCCTGCGCCGCGGCCCGACCGCCGAGCGCGGCAAGGAGGAGTGTCTCCCACCCCGGCCAGTCGCGGAGTGAGGCCGCATCGATGTCGAACCCGACCCACGTGACGGTGCCAAACCCTCGGGCACGTCGCACTACGAGGGGCACCGACCCGCCGTCGGTCGCGGCGGCATCGACGGCCCCGCGAATCGGGTCGGTAAACGTGGGAACCGAAAGTCCGGCCGCCCCGACATGCTCGTCGAGTCCGCGCGACCGCGCATAGGATTCGACCGCACCCAGCCTCCGCAGCGGGACCATGCGGTCGACGCGTCCCGGCAGCCAGGCTGCCGCCGTTCCACCGGCATTCGACAGGGCCACCGCGGAGCCGCCGCTCAGCATCACCAGCCTTCCGCCCCCCGTCACCCAGTCGTCGATGGCGGCGATCACGGGTGGCGGCATGTCTCCCACCACCGACCCGCAGACGACGATCGTGTCGGCGGCATCGAGATCGAGGGCCGTCGCCGCTTCCTCACGATGGACGGACCCGGCGACCACCCGCGTGGTGGTGCCCCGTTCACGATCGAGCAGCCGGATGGCGCGACCGGCGGCGGGGAGCGGTCCATACACGATGGTCATCTCGTCGGTGGAGGCAACCGCTCCCTCGGCCGACAGCGGCGCTATGATGCTGGTGGCGGCGCCGTCGGACGCGATCGTCTCGATTCGGAGCAGGCCGCCTGGCCGTCCGACCCGCACGCGCGTTCGGGCCACGGCGTTCCCGTCGGGCCCTCGTATGACCTTCGCCTCCGGTGAACCGACCGACTGGCCGTCGGCATCGTCCGCCCACACGCGCACCTGGTCGCCCTCGGCGAGGGCCCCGGAGGTGGAGGAGACCACCACCGGCGTCCACGAGCCCACGCGCCACGTACCACCGAATCCGATGGCCACCTCGAGGCCATCTCCATGCGCCGTCGCGAGCAGGCACACGATGGCCGCGGCCATCCCCGCCACCGCGTTCCACGTCTGCGGACGTGTACCGCGACTCATGGCTTTTCCGCGTCGGGGCAGGTGCAGATGAACTGTCCACAGCCGGGGCAGCCGGTGCCGTATTTCGCGCGGACCGCCTCGTCGAGATCGACCCCGACGACGTTGGCGATCGTGGCCAGCCAGGCCAGCACGTCGGCAAACTCGAGCGACTGCTCCTCCTGCGACCCGGAACGAAGCGCCGTGGCGAGTTCGCCAATCTCCTCCGTCAGCCACATGAACGTCCCCTCGACACCGCGCGAGGCGTCTTTCTCGTGATACATGGCGCGGATCAGTTCCTGGAACTCGCGCAGGGTCATGGGTGGGGGTGCTCCGGTGGGCAGGGCAGGACGGCCGGCTCAGAGTCTACAAAAAAACCCCTCGCCGTCGGCCGCAGGGCCCTCCCGGATGCCGTCGGCGGCCCTGGTGGCTACCATGAGCACTTCGGCCCTTCGTCTGATGGATGCCTGCATGTCTTCGCCCCGTCCCATTCGCATTTTCGACACGACACTCCGCGACGGCGAGCAATCGCCCGGCGCGAGCATGAACCAGACCGAGAAGCTGGAGATTGCCCAGGCGCTGGTCCAGCTCGGCGTCGACATCATCGAAGCCGGCTTCCCGATTGCGTCGCCGGGGGATTTCGCCAGCGTGCGCGAGATCGCGGCGGCGGTGAAGGGCTCGACCGTCTGCGGACTCGCCCGGTGCAGCGATGCCGACATCGACCGCGCCTGGGAGGCCCTTCAGCCCGCCGAGCGGCCGAGGATCCACGTGTTTCTCGCCACGAGCTCCATCCACCGGGAGTTCAAGCTGCGCATGACGGAGGAGGAGGTGCTGGCGCGGGCCGTGGCGGGCGTCACCCGTGCCCGGCGCCACTGCGACGACATTGAGTTTTCTCCCGAGGACGCAGCCCGCACCGAGATCGATTTCCTGTGTCGCGTGGTGGAAGCCGTGATCGCGGCTGGAGCCACCACGGTGAACATTCCCGACACGGTCGGCTATTCAACACCGACCCAGATGCACCGGGTGATCAAGAGCCTCGTCGACCGTGTGCCCAACATCGACAAGGCGGTGATCAGCACGCACTGCCACGACGACCTCGGACTGGCGGTGGCCAACAGTCTGGCGGCCGTTGAGGCGGGGGCCGGTCAGATCGAATGCACGATCAACGGCATCGGCGAACGGGCGGGCAACTGCGCGCTCGAGGAAGTGGTGATGGCGCTCCGCACCCGAGGCGACTACTACCACTGTTCCACGCGAATCGTGACGCCCAAGCTCGTGCCGACGAGCCGGTTGGTGGCCAACATCACGGGCATCCGCGTGCCCCGCAACAAGGCGATCGTCGGGAAAAACGCCTTCGCCCATGAATCAGGCATCCATCAGGATGGCATGCTGAAGGAGCCTCGCACCTACGAGATCATGCGGCCGGAAGACGTCGGCCTGGAGCGCACCGACCTCGTGTTGGGCAAGCACAGCGGTCGGGCGGCACTGGCCGACCGGGCCAAGGCGCTTGGCTACCAGCTGAGCCCTGAGCAGCTGCAGACGGTGTTCGAGCGGTTCAAGGTTTTGGCCGACCGCAAGAAGGAGATCTACGACGGCGACATCGCAGCCCTCTGCGAACAGCAGTTTTCCGACCTGCCGGAGCAGTTCGTCTACGAGGGCTACAGTCTTTCGAGCGAATCGGGAGCGGCTCCGACCGTCACGCTGCGGGTGCTGCAGAACGGCGAGCCGAAGTCGGTAACGATCACGGCGGGTGACGGCCCTGTGGACGGCATCTTCCTGGCCATTGAGAAGCTCACCGGCATCACGGTGATCTGCCGCGACTTCCGCGTGCAGGCGGTGACGGTGGGCAAGGACGCGCAGGGCGAGGTCACGGTGGAACTGGAGCACGCGGGGCAGATCCAGCGGGGCCGAGGCGTGTCGACCGACTCGCTCGAGGCGGCGGCCCGCGCCTTCCTGGCAGCCACCAATCGCCTCATCATCGGCAGCAGCCCCAGGCTTCATCCGCAGCGCCTGTGAGGCAGGCCACCGTGATGCCGCGTCTCCTCTTTGGCCACAAACCTGGCTGGGAAACGGCAATTCGATCGCGGCTCGCTGGGCACTACGCCGTCACGTTTGCCGACCTGCGGCACCATGTCGGCGCCTCGGACTACGACGCTGTCGTACCGCTGACCTGCTCCGACAGCATCCATCTCATCACCAGCCATCCAGACCTCAACTTCCAGAAGTTTCTGGTCCCCGCGGCCGACACGCTGCGGATGGCCAACGACAAGGTCGTGTTCAACGAGTTTCTGCGAGCGCACGGGTATCACGACCACGTCCCGGGCCCTGCGGGAGAACCGCCGTACGTATTCAAGAAGCGCATCGACGAATGGGGCATCCACACGCGGATCGTCGAAGCAGGCGAGGGGGAGGAACACGATGGACGGCGATATTTCACGCAGGACTTCGTGCCAGGATCGGTGGAATACGCCACCCATCTGCTCGCATGGCACGGCGAGATCGTCTATCACAGCAGCCGGCAATACATCTTTGCGGGGGATCGTCAGGTCAAGGGACGGGGCTGCATGCCTCAGGAAACCCACACGGTTCCCACGGAGCATCTCCCCCTGTTCCTATCCATCATCCGCGACCTGCAGTACACGGGCTTTGCCTGCATTGATTACAAGCTCCTCGACGGTGTCGTGAAGATCTTCGAGCTCAATCCCCGCACGGGCTTTTCCCTGAGTTCCACCATCGATGAGGCGATGGGCATCTACCTCGCCTGCCTCGCTCGAGCATGATGACGAGCGTGGGCGATGCCAACGCGTCAACTCCCGACGACACGATCGTGATCGAGCCGCATCCGGCGAATTCCTGCCAGCTTCGGCGCACCCGCTCACCGACCCGACTGGGCGACTGGAGCGATTCGCACCAGCCAACTGGAGCGATTCGCACCAGCCAACTGGAGCGATTCGCACCAGCCAACCTCTGTGGAGGGCGATCGCGTGCCGCCGAGAATCGCCGATCCAAGGCTGTTCCTCCGCGACGTTCACGCGTCGTGCGTACCGCGCCGATCTCGCGACTGGGGCAATGGCACGGGATTTGCAGAGAAAATTGAGATGTTTGTGTGCCTTAGTCCGTCAGCCCGGCCAGCCTCCTTACCGCGGATCGAAACATGAATAAACCGAGCCGCTGCGCGAAACTCATCGAGTCGCTGCGTCGTGCCCCCGGAGCCCTTAGCCCGGTTCGCAAAAACTCTCGTTGTCGCCTCTTGGAAAAACTCGCAGCCAGCACGCGATGGCTCGTGTGTGCCGCGCCGGTGCTCGCCTCGAGCATGGCCTTTGGCGACACGGCCGCGGTCGGGCTCTTCACGCCGACCGGCATCTCCCCAGCGTATTGGACCCAGAACGCGGCGGGCACGTTCGTGCCTCCGAGCGTTGGGCACTCCGACATTGTGAGTTTGGAAACCAACAGCCAGACGTATCTCTGGGGCCAGGGAGTTCTCGGCGGGTCGCTGGCGGATTGGAACAACGCGTTTTCAGACAATCTTGCTGCGGTTTACCACGAGTCGAGCAACCTTAGTCGGATGCGCGGATGGGACGTAGGGACCGATGGATCGATCGCGCCGGACACCCCTGCTCGAATGGCTGCTGCCTATTTCCCCTACTCGCTTGGGGCCTTCTCGGCGACGATGTCGGGCAGCACGGTGCTCTCCGGCAATACGACGGGAATCTCGGTAACGCATCCATCGGCGGGCACCTATCGCATCGCGGGCTTGCCCGCAGCGTCGAGTGGTCGAACCGGGGTTGTGATGCCCTTTCTCAATGGCGCGGTGGACACGGGCGCCGTTTCCGGATCGCAGGGTCTGCTCCTCTCTTCGAAGCAGGTGAGTGCCACGGAATGGGAGGTCGAGAGTTACAACGGCGCGGGGAGTGCCCTGACCAACCTGGCCGACTGGTCGTGGATCTACATTCCCGGCGATGCAACGGGGGTTTTGGCGGGATTGATGGATGCCGCCGGTTCCATCACTCCGCTCACCGATGCCTCCGCCGCGACCGGGATCACCGGAAGTTGGACGAGCAATGGTTTCGCGGAGTTTCGCTTCGGTGACGGCACGGTTGTGAATCCCGCTACGCATGCACTCTTTGCGGTTGGATCGGCGGCAACGGCGGGGTCAACTGACAACATCTGGACATGGACACCGGGGCTCGACAATCAACAAGGGGCCAACTATTTCGGAGTGCGAAGCATCGATGCCCCCGGGCAAGGGCCAGACCAGTCGCCGTTCCTGTTCATGGCCGTGCCTTACTCGGGCGTCGTTGTCGTGCCGGAGCCCGCGGTCCTAACGCCAGCGTTGCTCGCATTGTCGGTGATGGCGTGGACGGGCAGATGCTGGAGGAGGAACCGCCGGGGTTGTGCCACCGCCGCCCGCACCCCCGCCACGCGTTGGGTGGCGATCGGCATGGCGTGCGTATTCGCCAGCCAAGCCTCCCACGCAGCCATCGTAAACATCGCCTACTATCCGCTTGGTGAGCCGGGAAGCGTCGGAGGCACACAGCCCTACACCCCGCTGACCGATGCTATTGGCAACGCGAACATTCCAAACTGGAACGGAGACCCGTCTCGAACGTCGTTGACATCGACCGGGTTGATCGCTCCGGGCAGTACGGTGGCTGCCGTGATCAGCAACAACAACAACAACGCCGGAACCTGGTATGGATCAGCCTTGAACGGCGGCGCCGGCCTCACCAACAACTGGGCTTTCGACATCTACCTCCGTCCCGATCTCTCGACGGGCTCGTTTTTGGGCGCGACCGATGGCAGCTATACGACTGGCCAGACGGCAGGGGGTTGGAGATTCTGGGCGACGAATACCGACCAATCACACCAAGTGCTTGCGGGAAGCATTCTGCCCGCGGGCCGCAACTACCTGCTGGTATCGCGGTTCAGTTCGAGCTTCCAAGACGAGAATCTCGGTTCCGCTTCAACAACTTACACCGTCGGGCAGTGGGTGCGTGCCACGATTATCGACTATAACAACACCCTCTATTACTACTTCAACGGGCAACTCGAGGACAGTTTCGCCACGACCGGGCTCGTAAACGACATCCGGCTCGGGGCGGGTTACAACGCGGGGCAATCCTCCAACGGCGCGTTTGACGAACTCCGCGTGTGGACCTTCGACCCGAGCACCGACTCCCTCAATACCGTCACCGCACAGGTCTTGGCGGTTCCGGAGCCCGCGGGCATGGCTGGGTTGATCAGCGGTTTGTGCCTCTGGCTCTTCGTCGCAGCGATCCGTCGGTGTCGGCGGCTATGCCTGGCGACGGTGTTGCCATGCGCCGTGATCGCCTGGCTGGCTTCGCCGCCTCCGGTACACGCCGACAACATGACCGGATACTATCTTTATCCCAACAGTCCCCCTAACTTCTATAGTTTCTGGTACGCAGACAAAGGCAACTTCGCCAACACTTTCCTCAATGGTAATGTCACCGGACAAATCACGGTGCACACGCCCTCAACCGCGCAACTTCCCTGGGGCACGGGTGTTCTGATGGGGTCGTCGGCAGGCTCCACCAACACCTCGAGCTTCGCTGCAGACACGTATGTCACCGCGTATAACAGCGGCGGGTTTGCGCATTTGGCCGTGAGCGACGATCCGGGAGGCGGCGGCGCCATTACGCCGGAGAACGCTCCGGCCGCCGCTGCGTTCTTTCCGTTTGCGGGCGGATGGACCGCGGCAAACATGGCCAATGCCACGGCGGTCACAGGCAACACGAGCGGTATCTCGGTCGCTCATCCGTCGACGGGGATCTATACGATCAGTGGGCTTCCCACAGCGCACGCGGGATCGCTGATGGCATTCGCCCAGGGGGATGCCGCGTCTACCAGTGCCGACAATACCCTGTCGACGCACTACAACGGGGGCGGCCAGTGGACGGTCACATCGTACGACAATGACGGTGCCACGCTGCAGGATCTCGACGCCTGGAGTTGGATTCATGCCCCGTGGGAGTCGACCGGCATCTACGCCGGATCGGTTTCATCGAGCGGCGTTCTGACGGCCGACAACGCGATTATGCAGGCGGCCGGGGGGAGTGCGTCGTGGGTATCCGCAGGAAACCTCAATCTCAGTATCAACGGTATCAGCCCTGCGAACTACATGCTGTTGCTCGTGGGTGATTCGTCGCCGGACACCGGCACGGACAACATCTGGGCCTGGTCCGAACTCGACGCCACCACCTTTCGCGTGACGTCGATCGATCTCCCCGGGCAGGCGGGAGACTCCTCGAGTTTTCATTATCTCGCGGTTCCCTATTCGGCCGTTTACGCGGTTCCGGAGCCATCAACGCTGGCATTGGTCGTCGCCGCGGCGGGGTGTGGCGCGGTGGCATGCTCGAAGAGGCGCCGGACGTCGGACTCGGCTCTCTCCGGCAACGCCAAAGGATAGGTCAGTCAACAGGGGCTTCCTGTCCACAGCCTCGAAACGGTGCCGGACGCGAGGCACGGAAGCCCCGGGGCCGGCGGACTGGGAGCCGGACTCGGAACTGGTCTGCTCCGAGGCGAGAACATCGCCGTCGCAAGGAGTGAGTGGCGTTTCGAAAAACCGTCTCTGAACGCCCAAGCCACTCCCCGCTGCGCTCACGAGTCGCTCGTCAGCCGGAAGACAGTCGCCGAACTTCCATTGATCGGCCTCACCCTATGCCTTCCGCGGCTCAGATCGCAGCAAAAATGTTCTTCCTTCGCGGCGCCGCCTGCGACGGCTGATCCTGGGCGAAGGCTGCAAACGCGAGATCGACGTTCGATAAGGTGCTTGTCGCGATGGCGTTGGTGGCGGCCGGTGATTGGGAGTCGAGCGGCCCGGCGTTGAAGAGTCCTTGTCCGATAAAATCGGCGATGTCGAGCACGTCGATCACGCTGTCGTAGTTGAAGTCGCCTGCGTTCCACGTGCCCGCCAGGCCGGCGTCGATGCCGCCTGCCATGAGGATGTTGGCCGCGTCGAGCACGTCGACCTGACCATCGAGATTCGTGTCGCCGGGGGCGGTGTAGCCCACCGTGAACGAGCCGTCGCCGTTGTCGAGCCAGCCGATCGTGCGGGTGCCGCCGGAGCCGGCAGCCACGCCCGACGTGATCCCGTTGGCACCGTTCCACGAGCCGTCGCCACGACCTGCGGCGATGCCGGCCACGAGGCTCGCGCGGCTGAGCCCGGACGCGACCGTGAGCGTGGCCCGGTCAATGTCGAAAAGACCGTCAAACTTGATGAACCCGAGTTTGATGCTCGCGAGTCCGATGTCGAGCGAGGCCTTCGCGCCGGCGGCAATTTCGAGGCCGCCCGTGCCGAGGGCCGACACGTTCTTCACGACGAGTTCGCCCGCCTCGACGGCGGTGCCCTCGGTGTGGGTGTTGGCAAGCGACAGGATCAGTTTGCCGGCGCCCTGCTTGACGATCCGCTGGTTGCCGCTGCGGGTCGTGGTGTCGGTCACGGTCGAGAGCGACGGCACGGTGAGCGTGACCGGCGTGTAGGCAGGCACGGCCGTGATCGAATCGAACTTGAGCCAGTAGCCCACGTTCGGCGCCTGCCCGTTGTTCACCTGGGCCACAATCGCGGGCGTGGCGTTGTCGTAGCGGAGCGTGTTGGTGCCGCCGCCGCCGTCGAGCGTTCCCGGGAAGGTGACCGACGGGCCGGTCATCACGAAGGTGTCGTTGCCGGCCCCGCCCACCACGCGTTCGATGGCGGTGCCGGCATGGGTGGCCGAGGCGCCGGGGGCCGTGACGGTCACGCTGCCGAGGCTGACGGTCAGGGCCGTGAGCACGGCCGAGAAGTCCATCGTGTCGTTCCCCTCCCCGGGGTTCTCGATGATGGTGTCGGTGCCGAAGAGATCGAAGAACGAGTAGGTGTCGTTGCCGTAGCCGCCGGCGAGCGTGTCGCTGCCCCAACCCCCCTTGATCACGTCGTTGCCGAAGCTGCCGGTGATCGTGTCGGCGTCGTTGCCGCCGTCGAGCAGGTCATCCTGGATCGAGCCGGCAAGCGTGTCGTCGCCCGCCCGGCCCTCGAACCAGACCGGCAACCCGCCAGCCCGGAGGATGTCGTTCTTGGTGCCGCCAATCACGTGCCGCAGGTTCACCACCCCGCCGGTGCCGGTCGCCGAGCCCACGAAGCTGGCGTCGAGCGCCCCGAGGTAGCTCACCGTCACGGGCGTGGTCCAGGCCGAGAGGTCGAGGACGTCCATGTCGGTGAAGGCGTAGCCGGGAATGCCGTAGCCATCGAGGATGCCACCGAAGGCCGCGGCATCGGCCACGCGAAAGCGGTCCACCTCGCTCGTGCCGCGGATCCGATCGATGCCCGCCGCCGTGGCCACGCTCGTCGTCGAGGTGCCGTAGGTCACGGCGATCGTGCCGGAGACCGTGGCATCGATGCCCGAGCCGTACACATAGGCGTAGTCGAGCACGTCGGTGCCCTGCCCCGCGGCCTCATTCACCGTGTCGCTTGCGCCGGCGGCGTAGAAGGCATAGGTGTCGTCACCGAGGCCACCGGCCAGCGTGTTGGTGCCGCCACCGCCGGAGAGCATGTCGGCGTCAGCGCCTCCCGAGATCTGATCGTTGCCATCCTCGCCGTAGAGCACGTCGTTGCCCGCGTTGCCGGAGATCACGTCGCCCCCCGCGCCGCCGAAGATCGTGTTGGGACCGGCGTCGCCGGTGAGCGTGTCGCCACCGTCGCCGCCCGTGAGGTCTTCGAAACCGGCGATGCCACCAGCCACGCCGGTGGCCGTGCCGGTCAGGAGGCTCACCGTCACCGCGGACACCCACTCGTTGCCATCGTTGCCGTAAGACAGCAGGTCCTGGCCGATGCCCGCGTCGATCCGGGCCGCCGTCGAACCGGTCTTTTTCAAGTAGACGATGTCGTCGCCCGAGCCGAGGAGCACCCGCTCGACCTGGTCGTTGACCCATTCCACCGCGAGCATGGGGCTCGAGGCATAGATCCGCGTGCCCGACGCAGCGGCGTCGATCGTGGCGACGAGCGACGCCGTGATCGCAGTCATGTCGATGGTGTCGCTGCCTCCACCGGCCGCGAGTTCGATCACGCGGTCGTCGAACACTCCTTCGAAGATGAAGGTGTCGCTGTCGGCGCCGCCCGTGAGGGTGTTCGAGCCCGCCCCGCCCCGAATCGTGTCGGTGCCGGCGTTGCCGTCGATCACGTCGTCGTCCTGCCCGCCGCGGAGGTCGTCGTTGCCGGTGTTACCCCGCAGGGTGTCATTACCCTTGTCGCCGAAGATCAGGTCGCTCGACGTGCCGCCGTCGAGGGTGTCGTTGCCGCCGAGGCCGCGGATCACGGTCGTGCCGGTGAACGCGGTGGCATTGATCACATTGGCCGACACCCCGCCGGTGAGCAGGGCCGCCTCGACCCCGAACACCGAATGGCCGGTGCCGAACACGATCACCTTGGCGGCCTGGAGCGTGGTGTTGATGTCGGCCCGGACCACGAGCGTGTCGGTGCCCATGCCGCCGTCATAGACGTCGGCGAACGAGCCTGGATTGGCGGCAAAACTACCCCCAAGCACGGTGTCGAGCACGTAGAGCACATCGTCGCCCTCGTCGCCGTAGACCAGATCCTGCCCGGCCCCGGCCACGATCGTGTCGTCGCCGGCGTTGCCCCAGATGACGTCGTCGCCGGCGTCGCCGAAGATCGTGTCACCGCCGTCGTTGCCCTGGATGGAGTCGGCGCCGTCGCCACCGTTGATCACGTCGGCCAGGGGGCCGCCGCTGATCGAGTCGTTGCCGTCGCCGCCGTCGAGGCGGTTGACCGCGGAGTTGCCGCCCAGGATCAGGTCGTTGCCTTTCTCACCGAGGAGTATGTCACCCTGCTGGCCGCCGCTGATCTGGTCGTCGCCATCGCGGCCCCGGATGAAGTCGTGGCCGCCGATCGTCTTCACGTACCAGGGGAGGCCTGAGCCGTCGTCGCCGGCGAGGATGTCGTTGTCGACGCCGCAGCCGCCGTCGATCGTGTCGTCGCCGTCCTCGAGCACGACCCAGTTGGGCACGTCGCCGAAACCGACGTCGATCGTCTGGCCGCCCGTCACGCTCACGAGGAAGTCGGACCGCTGCGAGTCGATCGTGGTGACGGCCGGCGCGATGGCCAGGCCGCCCATGTCGAAACCGGTCGCTTCGACGAGGGTGCGAAGGTTCGTCACGCCGCCGGCGCCCGACGAGGCGAAGGAGTAGAGCCCGCGGCCCGTGCCGATCGCAACGAGCGTGCCAACCGATCGCTGCTCCAGGCCGACGAACATCTCGGAGACGGTGCGGAAGTCGCGGACGAGCGTGGAGTTGGCACCCAGCACCGTCGTGTCGAGACGGATCAGTACCTGCGCGGTGGCGAACTTCACGTCCACCGTCTCGGAGAACTGAGGAATGCAGACCACGTAGACCTCGTCAGCCGCGACCACGACGGCGTCACCGACGGGATAGAGCCGGCCGTTGGACGACGTGAGCAAGAAGCCGCGGGATTCCCAGGCGGCCGCCGAAATCCGATAGATCAGCACCTCGCCGGTCTTCGACACACCAAGCAGCGTGTTGGCGTCGAGCGCGTCGAGCGACAACAGCGGCTGGCCGCCCGGCACCTCGCCGAGGCTCGCGACCGCACCGGTCGGCACGTCCATCCGCCAGAGGCCCGCCACGGCCGGAGTGCTCGTGCTGGTGGACACGCTCGTGCCCGAGATCCAGGCCGTGTCTCGGGACGTGAAGGCGATGTCACGGGCCACGAGGTTCTGAAAGTCGCGGACCTTGGTGGCCACGAGCGTGGCCGAGTCGATCGTCCAGAGGCTGTTCTTGCCGAGCTGCGTGGCGTGCGAAACGGCATAGAGCGTCTCACCCACAAGCCCACCTCCCGGCGTGGCCTGCAGCCAGGGGAACACCGGCTCCTGGACGACCGTGTAGGTTCCCGCTGCGACCGCCGTGAACCGGAAGGCTCCCTGCTCAGCGGGTTCGACCGTGCCGTTTCCGTCGAGATCGATCGGGGCCGTCGTGGCGGTGGCGACCGTCTGGCCGCCGGCGTTCTTGAGCTTCACCACCTGGCCGTTGAGCCCCGGCTCGTGCACCGTGCGGGCGAGGTTGGCGTCGTTCATGTCGTGCCACCAGGCGGTGCCCTGGATCGTTGACGCGTCGGCGTTGCCCGAAGGCGACGGCAGCCAGGAGTCGCTGCCGAACGACACCGCGGCCAGGTTGGCAATGGCGGAGATCACGAAGTCGAAGATGAAGTCACCGCCGGCTGCACCGTTGCCCGATGGATACTGCGAGCCGGAGGGAAACGCCGTCGACGGGGTCGTCCAGTTGCCGTCGAGCAGGGCTCCCGTAGCGGAGGTGATCATGGCGTCGTCGAGCACGAACCGATAGCGGCCCGACTTGAGCGAGTTGTCGCCGGTGATGCTCGACACCTGATAGATGAAGCGATTGGATCGGGTTGGGTCGGCGCCGAGGAAGGTCAGTGGGATCGCGTTGCCGAGCGAGCCGTTCGAGGCGACGGGCAGGAGCGTGGCGCCGCTCTTGGCCGTCACCCGACCGTCGGCGATGCAGGTCTCGAAGGCGATGAGCGAAAAGGTGCCGGCGAGCGGGTCGAGCTGGTCGGCGCCGTCGGGGACCGGCGTCCACGTGATCGCGGTCGCCGGCTTGCCGAGCAGCACCTGCTCCACCACGGGCGCAACCGAGGGCAGAATCTCGAAGTCGTAGCTCGTCGTGGAGCCGCCGCTCACGAGCGCGACGTCGTGGAAGTCGGGCTGGACATTGGCGCAGACCAGCGCGTCGAAGATCGCGATCCGGTAGGCCTGCGGGTAGAGATCGGTGAAGGTGTACTTGCCGGCCGTGTTGGTGACGGCCACCGGCTCGCCCGCGTCGAGGCTGCCGTCCTTGTCCACGTCGAGGAACACCGCCACGCCCGCGGCGGGCACGCTCTGCACGCCTGATTTCGTCGTGACCACGCCAGTCAGCCTGCCGGGCGCGTAGAAGCCGAGGTCGGGCACGAGCGGAGGCGCGGCCCCGCCGAGTGTGACCTCGGCCACCATGCTGGCGGTGCCCGACGCGGCCCAGCCCGACGGAATCGCATCGACCACGATCACGTACGTACCGGCAGGCAGCCCCGCCACCTCCGGCAGAACCACGTTGCCGCCCGGCGCAGAAACGATCATCACGTCGGTGAGCGTGGCCTTGTCGACGATTCGGAGCGTCCAGATCGCGGTCGCCGGAGCGAGTTGCTCGCCCGCGTCGCGGATTCCGTTTGCATTGAGATCGGCGAAGATCGTCAGGGCGAGTTGGTGCGGCGCCGCCGGATAGATCTCCGGATGGAACATCACCTCCGGCCCGCAGGAGCCGTCGGCCGTGACCGCAGTGAAGCCGCCGTGGATCGCCGCGATCACGGGCTTTCCCTGCGCGAGATCCTCGAGGAGGTAGGCGTAGCCCACGCCGGTGGTGCCGCCGAAAACGGTATCGGCCCCGCCGCGGGCATAGATCCGGTCGTCACCCGGGCCCCCTTCGATGAAGTTGACGCCGTCGCCGCCGTCAATCACGTCGTTGCCGTGGCCGCCGAAGATCCGGGCGTTGCCCCCCGCCGCGATCAGGCAGTCGCCCCCCGGCCCGCCGAAGACGTCGTCGTCGCCCGTGCCCGATTCCACGTAGTCGCTGTCGAAGCCCCCGGCAATCCAGTCCTTGCCGGCCGTGCCGTAGATGGTGTCGTTGCCGTCGTCGCCGAAAAGTTTCGACGACCATCCGCCGCTGGTGCCAGTGGAGGGCGCGGCCGCCTTCTGGTCCTCGTCGGCGGCGTAGATCGTGTCGTAGCCCGGACCGCCATAGATCACGTTGTAGCCGGTGCCCCCCTCGATCAGGTCGGCGTTGACGTCGATCGCTCCGGCCGTGAGCAGGCCGGCGATGTCGTCACCCCAGATGGTGTCGTCGCCGTCGCCACCGTAGATCTTGTCGTTACCCTCGCCTCCCTCGATCGAGTCGCCGCCGGCCCCGCCGTCGATCGTGTCGTCGCCGGCGTCGCCGTAGAGGGCGTCGCCCACGAGGCCACCGACGATTCGATCGGAGCCGGTCCCACCGCGGATCACGTCGAACCCGCCGACGCCAGCCTCGAAGGTCGGGTTGGCGGCGATGAAAGCGACCATGTCGCCCACCTCGTCCTCGCCGTAGAGTTGGTCGTCGCCTTCGCCGCCGTCGATCACATCGGAGCCGCCGTATCCGAGGATGACGTCGTTTCCGGCGTCGCCCTTGAGCACGTCGGCAGCCTTGCGGCCGATGAGCTTGTCGCTGCCGGCCGTGCCCGCCACGCTGCCGGAGTCGCCGAACAGCGTGTTGGCGGCCCTGCCGCCCGTCAGTTTGTCGTTGCCTGGCCCGCCGAATCCCCACACCGGGATGTTGACCGTGGCGGTCACGGTGACGATGTCGTTGCCGAGGCCGGCATCGAACCAGATCGCCTGCACACCCGCCGCGGAGACCCGCTCCTCGTAGTCGTAGCCCGTGACCACGATCTCGTTGGTGGCGGCGTCGTAGTCGATCGTGAACTCCTCGTCGCCATCGGTGGTCTCGCCGGGCAGCACGTTGCCGGCCCGCGGGCCGGCGTTCACCACTAGCGTGTTCACACCCGCGGTCGACCCGCTGCCGTCGTGGTCGAACGACGCCACGACGTCGAACAGGTTCGGCTCGACCGGCGGACAGGTGACGATGTTGAAGTCGACGATCGTCTCGTCGAGGAGCTTGAAGCTGTCGCTCCAGAGCGTGACGAAGCCGAAAGGAGTGGAGAGGCCGACCTTGATGTAGGCCTCGAAGAAGGCCTTCAGGGCCCCCTCGAAGTCGAAGATGCACTCAGGGCCCGCGAGCAGGTTGTTGACGAACTCGTCGAGGTGCACGCGGCCGTCGCCGTCGTTGTCCTTGAGGTTGGCCCCGAGCACGCCCTCCACGCCCCCCTTCACACCGGCCTTGGCCACGACCACGTTGAGCTCGGCCCCGGCGCCGATCGTGGCAGTGAACGTCATCTCGGCCGCATCGGTGCCCGACGTCACGTGGTCGTCGAGGAACACGCCGTTGAGGAGTTTCGCGGCGTCGAAGGTGCTGGCTGACATCGCCTGGCGGAGGCCGAAGGTGTCGTAGCCGACGGTGAAGTTGGTGGTGAACCGGACGCCGCCGAAGATCGTGGCGAACAGCGGCGGAAAGATCGGGAAACTCTGGCTCAGCTCGAAGCCGGCGTTCAGCGAGGGCAGGTGCCACTCGACGAGCGTGGCATCGCCGCCGAACAAGAACTTGAAGAGCTGCTCGCCCGGGTTGCTGATGATCGGGAAGCGAAGCGTGCCCGCGGTGACGTCGGCATAGGCGTTCTTGACGTCCGCCGGTGCATCCGCGTCGGTGGGGGAGGCGAGGATTCCGAGGAGCGCGTTGGCGGACGTTGCCGTCGCGGTGAAGGCCGACGAGTCGCCGCTGCCGGCGAGGAGCTGCGAGGCTTTGCCGTTCAGGCCACCAAGCGAGATCTTGCCCGACGGGATCCCCGAGAGACTCGAGATGGTGGTTACGACGTCGTCCATGGTCTCGATGAAGGTCACGGCCGACTCGTACTCCGAGCCGCTCACGAGCCGGATCGCGTCGAGGAATGTCACCCCGCTGCCGCCCACGAGCTTGGACAGGTCGGACACGAGCGGGATGTCGCTGGTGAGCAGGTCGAGCACCGGCTTGAGCGGCTCGACCATCTGGTTGACCCTGTCGAACACCTCTTTCACGGGGCCGTTGAGGAGGCCTCCGAGGTCGATGTAGGTGTCGGTGATCTGGAAGTAGAAGTTGCTCGCCGAGAGGTCGGTGAACGACACCGCCCCGCCCGCCGGCGTGCCGCCGGCGCCGTAGCCGAGGGCCAACGAGAGGCCGAGGCCCGGCCCGCTGACGCTGAAGGCGCTCGCTGTGAGATCGACGCGGACGTCGGCCTCGACCGTGCCGCCGGGGGTGGCGGAGGCGAACAGGCCTGGCAGGCCGGCGATGCTCGTGCTGGCGGACGGCAGATCGAGCGTGAGTGCGGCGGTGAGGTCCTGGCCGGCGTGCGTGTCGGCGAGGGTGAAGAACAGCGGGCCGAGCGCCATCTCCACCCCGCTCACCGGCAGCGACAGCCCGAAGCTGGCCGTCAGTTCGGTGCCGGAATCGGTCTTGAGGAAGAATCCCTTCGTGCGACTGAAGCCGAGGCCGAGATCAACCGTGAAGCCGGCGTCGAGCGTGACGTTGGCGCCGCGGAGCTCCAGGCCGAGGGCGTCGAGGCCGAAGTCGATCCGCTCCGGGCCCAGGGGGGTGCTGGTTGCCCCGGCGAAGATGAAGTCGACAATGAACTCGTCGGACACGCCCAGGAAGTCGCTGAAGTTCGTGTTCCAGTTCGACGAACTCGAGTCGACCGCCACGCCGCCGATCGTGAACGAGAAGGACGAGGAGAAGCCCGCGCCGAGGGCTGAAATCTTCTCCGTGAGCTTGTCGGAGAGGGCCTTGGGAGTGGTCACGACCGACTTCAGATCAGAGAAGAAGTCCTTCAGCTGCGCGAGGGCGCCGTCGCTCGAAAGGTCGATGTCGCCGATCAGCGGCAGTCCCTGCACAAGATCGGTCTCAAGCGCCGTCTGGACACCGTTGATGAACAAGAGCACGCCATCCACCCAACTGTCGAGATTGAAGGCGGCGGTGGAGAAGATGTCGGCGAGTGATTGAACCTCTGAACCCACATCGGGCACGAAACTCGCCGACACGGCAAAGGGATCGGGCAGCGCGGTGTCAAGCGTGGCCGAGAGGGCCAGGGCGCCGAGCCCTTCGCCGGTGGTGGGATCGCCGAGGCCCGTGATGTAGATCGGGAGGTTGGCGGCAAACGTTGCGTCGGCCGTCATGACCCCCGACGCCGAGAGCTTGAACTGGGCGGCGTCGGTGCCGGTCTTGTTGCCGAGCGACACCGTAGCCAGCTGCTTGCCTGCGTCGGTCGAGCCGAGTGAGATCCCGAGGATGCCCCCCACGCTGGCTCCGAGGGTCACACCCGCGCCGTCGTCGATCTCGGCCTCGAGCGTGATCGACGAATTCGTCGTGTCGAAGAACGGCGCGGCGGTCGAGAGGTTCACGCCGAAGCGGCCCGCCACCGTGCCGTCGATCTTGATGAAGATGCTGCCGGTACCGGTCACCGAGAAGGCCGTGTCGGCGCCGACCGAAAGGGCGTCGAGATCGACCGTCGTGGACACGCCCGTGTAGGTAAGCGCCATGTCAAACACGAGCGCCTTGTTCGTGCTCGACGGGACCGTGCCGAGGCTTGGCGTAACGTTCACCGTGAGGCCCGGCACCGTCGGAAAGAGTCCCTCGATCAAGTCGCCGAAGCCGTCGAGGCCGCCGAGCACGAGGCCGTCGAGGTTGAGGCTCGAGAGGGTCAGGCCCGAGAGCCAGGTCGCGTCTTTCGTGGCGTCGAAGGCGAGCAGCCTGCCGAACGCGAGGCGGAAGGGGTCCAGCGACGGAGTGGTCGGGATCGCGGCGAACACGAGATTCGCCTCAACCGCCCAGGCGGCGAGGTCGCGGATGAAGGAGATGTCGAAGCCGTCAGTTCCCGGCACCCAGCCCTCCCAGCGGACCATAAGGTCGTCGAGCGACCAGGAGAGCCGCTGCAGGCGGTCGAAGCCAGGCAGGGCGGACAGGGCCGGAAGGTTGGCGTCGATTGCATCGATGAAGGTGTCGCCAAGGCCATTGAGGCTACCCGTTGGCCACACGCCTCCGGTGGGCCGCCCGAGGATGCCGGAGAGGTCGAACGATGTCAGCGAGCCGAGCACGTCGGTGATCCCGAGCACGTCGCCGAGCGTGCGGCCGTCCCAGGGGATCTCGATGTCCCAGAGCCCCGAAGTCACGAGATAGGAGGCGAACATCTCGAGCAGGGCCGGGAGGTCGTCGACCGAGAAATCGCCGAGGTTCTCGAGCGCCTGCGAGAGCTTGATGCTGGGGCTGACGTCGAACGTCCATGCCCCGCCGGCGGCGCCGGCCTGAAGGCGAAGGTAGGGCACGTCGGCCGAGACGGGCACTGTGGTGAGCGGGGTGGCCTTGTAGTTGGCATCGACGATGCCAAACACGCTCGACGCCAGCGTCTCGGGCCGCACCTTGAGTTGGAAGATCCCGTCGAGCGTGGGCGAGGTCACGTTGAAGGCGGCGAGTTCGCCGACACCGGCGTTCATCTCGGCAAGGTAGATTCGGCCGTCGTCGGCAAGGCCGGTGCCCGGATCGACGAGCTTGATCGCAACGCCGGCCGAGCCCTGCACGGCGCCCGCATAGACCGACAGCGCCAGCGGGCCGAGCGCGGCCCCGGCCTCGAGCGAGCCCGATATCTTGAGCGTCACCGACGCGAGCGTGTCTTCCTTCACGTAGATGCGGTCGCGGGGAGAATAACTCTCGAGCGAGATACCCCCGATCGTGTCGCCCGTCGTGGGAGCCGCCAGCAGACCGAGGGCCACGGGGGCGAGCGACACCTGCACGGTGTCGGTCGTGCCCACCTTCACCGTCACGGAGGGGCCGGCGATCGAGAACGTGGCCGTCTTGGAGGCGGGCGTGGTCAGGTCGGTGGCCACCAGCGCGTTGTCGGTGAGCTTGATCTGGAGCTTGCCGGTCGCCGAAGGGCCGTTGAGGAGCGTGAGCAGGTCGCCGATCGTGGCCGTGCCGGGCGTCGCGTCGGTACCCAGGCCCGAAAGGCCGTCGAGATCGAAGCCGAGCGTGGTGCCGTTGCGGAGGCGGAACTCAAGGTCGTTGCCCGTGACCAGGGCGTTGGATGTGAGCCCCGCGCCGCCGTTGAGGCTCGAGAGGAGCGAGGCACTGGTGAGCGTGGTCAGGCCCGCCGAGGACCGGACCGCCACGCCGGCGGTGATCGTGAACGCGGCCGCGAGGTCGACCGTGGCGGAGCCGCGGCCAGACACGTCGAGCGGCAGACTCGCCGGCACGATCTTTCCCGAGTCGAAAGCCACGCTCTCGGAGAGTGCGAACGAGAGCGGCAGCTTCCACTCGATGGCGTCGGTCGTGGAGTTCCAGCCGAGCTCGAAGCTCGTGGTGGCCACGCCCAGCTCGGCGGCTAGCAGTGAGATCGCCTCGTCGATCGTGTCGAACGACCAGTTGCCGCTCGAATCCTTGAGGCTGTCAAGCAGATCGTCGAGGTCGCCGAGCAACCCCTCACCGAAGAGAGCGGCGAGCGACGTGTCGATCAGGGGAAGGTCGAAGCCCCGGCCGAGTTCCGGCACCCATCGGCCGAGATCGGCCAGGAAGGCCCCGACGTCGGAAGCAGTGATGTCGGCGAGTTTCGTGAAGTCGAAGGCGGTGATCCCATCGGCGAGTTTCAGGCTCGGCAGCGTGAGCGAAAGCGACGAGGGATCGAAGAGGTCGGTCGCCTTGATGAAGATCTCCTGGGCCGAACCCACCGCCTGCTGCAGGCCGCCGAGGTTCTGCGTGAAGGGCACGCGGACGGAGAGCCCCGTGCCGGCCGCCGAAAGGCTGAACAGCGATCCGAGGTCGGCCACCGCCGTGCCGTCGAGCTCGCCCAGGGCCACCACGCCGTCGCTCCCCTCCTGCAGGTCGATCCGCACGCGGGTGTCGAGCGAGACGTCGAGGTCGGCGGGTCCGAGCTTGATGATGCCGAAGTTCGCCTCGACGTCCTGCACGGCGGACGCGCCGGTGGCGGTCGCCGTGGCGACCACGTCGAGACCGCTGAACTTGAGGTAGAAGCTCTGATCGGTCGTGAGGCCCGGCGCGAGATCGATACCGAACTCGAGCGTGCCCTGGTAGCCCACCGACACGGCGGCCTTCACGTCGCCGAGCTTCAGTCCCTGATCGAAGAGCGATGGCGAACCGGTGGTCGCGGGCGCTTGGCCGAGGTTGAGGGTGTAGTCGGGCAGCGACGTGCTGCCGGTGATCGGTACGGCGAACCAGAGCCGAGTCTGGTCGGTGAGGCCGGTCTCCACGGTCGCCGTGACCGTCGAGATCGCCAGCACGGGGTCGGCGGTCGCGGCGTTGAGAAAGGCGTTCTTGACGTCGAGCACGGTGATCGCGCCCGAGAGCGAGGCGAGCCGCTCGGCGAGGCCCGTGCGGAGCTGGTCGCCGATGGGAGAGAGCGTGCCGATCGACTCGCCGAGCCCGGCGGCCTCGTCGCCGAAGAGTCCGGAGGTCTGGATCTGCGTGAGCCGCTGGGCGAGCACGTCGATGCCCTGCACGAGCGCCGAGGTCTGCGCGGCAGTGAGGGGATCGGTGTCGTTGGCGACCGTGGTGGAGAGCACGAGACGCTGCTCAAGCGATTCTCCGCGGAGCCGCACGATGCGACTCCGGGATGCATGCCGGACAAGCCGGCGGCGCCGCGAGGATTGAGTGCGTCGGGCCATGAAGCCTCCTTGAATCGAGCACCCGACCGAAGGCAGGGCCCGTCGTTGTGTAGCCAGCCAAGCGGCGGTGACTTTCGGCCCCCCCCCCGCCGTGAAAAACATATCAGTGGCAGCGTCCCGGCGGGAAGTCCTGACCCGAGAGAGCAACCGTTTCCGGCGGCGACGCGGGCATGTCATCCCGACCGCCGCAGGTGCCGATCAGGGAGCCGCCGACGTCTCGAGGATCCCGACTTGGCCGAGTCGCGGCACGGTGAGCGACAGGAAGATGTCGCAGGCGGCATCGACGAGTTTCCGCTGATCGGCCGGATCATCCACCGGCTTGCCGTCTCGCTGCAGCGTACGGCGGCTCGCGGCGAGCCGTCTGGCGAGCCGGTCGGAAAGTCCCTCGCGGCCCCCCGCGACGAACTCCTGCAGGATCGCCGCGTCGAGGTCGCCGATTGCCTGGCCTGTGCCCAGCCGCTCGCTCGCAAGCGCCACGGCACGGCCTCCGAGGGCATCGGACTCGAGGACGGCGCGGTTGAACGCGTTGACGACGACCAAGCCACGGGCTGTCGCATTGGCATCGGCCGCCGGCACGTGCCGCGCCGACACCTCGAACAGGCCGAGCGCCACGCCGGCATCGACCGCCCGGGCGAGGTCTGCCGGAGGCGTGGCCGAGAGCCGGTCGTCGGCGAGGATCTGCGAGAGCCTCAGGCTCCCTGCGGAGAGCATCTCCACGAGCATTCCGTAGAGCGGCCCGTCGACCGTGCTGGTCACCACGCCGAGGCTGGCCTGCACCGGGAGCCGCGTGCCCGCCTTGGCGACACGAAACTCGAGGTCGTCGGCCACGGCCAGCCGCCCCTCGAGGCCGTCGATCCGCCGCGGCGACTTCGCGTAGATGTCCCAGCGAAACGCCGTGTTAGCGCAGAAGTCCTTGTGGGCTTCGGTCACCAGCCTGTCGCGAGTGGTGCGAAACAGCTCCTGAAAATCGGGCCTGACACAGAGATCCCAGAAATTGGTGTGGGTCGGCAAGCTGCCAACGAACGTGAGGCCTGCGCCTCCGAACATCTCCGCCACCTCGGCGAAGTAGAAGCTCGTCCAGTGGTGGTTGAGGTATTCGTGGGCGAGGTACCGCACGTCCTGCGTGAGCAGGGCGTCGATGTAGGCGGAGGCCCGAGGGTTGTCGACGAAGTATTTCGCCTGACGGTCGCGGAGAAACACGAGGTAGGCGAGCGCGTCGCGCACCCGCTGTACGCTGTCGCCCTGCCGCAGCGCCGCGTACTGCCGGAGGATGGCCCGGATCGGCTGGAGGTGCGCCCAGCCGGGCATGGCGTTGTAGCTCACGATCAGCAACCCGCCGGGCGCAAGATGCCGGCGAGCCGCCTGGAGGATCTGCTGGCGAACCTCGGGCCCCACCCAGCTGAACACGCCGTGCAGCGCGATGAACTCGAACTCGCCGAGATCCGCAGGGAGGTCGGCAAGGTCGGCAGTGATCACCTGGGCGTTGGCGAGCCCCGCCGCGGCAATTTCGCGGCCGGCGACGGCCGTGTGCTCCGGGTTGAGATCCACACCCACAAACTCGCCGTTCGGATTGGCCGCGGCCAGCGTCGTGACCACGCGACCGAGCCCGCAGCCAAGTTCCAGGTAGCGAAAGCCGGCGGACGCAGCGGGTGGCACCACGCCATTGAGCGCCGCCACGTGCCGCAGAGCCACGGGCGCCATCTGGGGATAGAACCCGGGGATGTAGGACACGTCGGTGATGTAGCCTTGGGCGATCATGGTGGGAAAGTCTACGCGTTCGCCGTCCAATGCCGCATCATGCTGCGGAGGCGGAGGCCGCGCCGGGAAACCGCTCGAACCCGAGCGAGCGGAGGCTCTTGTGGGTGAGGTCACCCGGGATACTCGCTCCCCAAGTGGCCTCGTTGAAGCAAGCGACCTCGCTCAAGGGGGACTGCTCGCGAGCAGCAAGATCTGGCGTTGCGGCCCTCCGGAGCAGGTTTTGGCGATCATCACGCCCCAGATCTCAGACGCGATCTAGATCGCTTCGCCGCCGCGTTCACCGGTGCGGATCCGCACGCACTCGTCCATCGGCAGCACGAAGATCTTGCCGTCGCCGATCTCCCCATGCTCGCCTGACCGTCCCCCTTTCACGATCGCCGCGATCGTCGGCTCCACGAAGTCGTCGTTCACGGCGATCTGGAGCTGCACCTTGCGGAGAAGGTTCACCGAAATCTCATGGCCGCGATAGGTTTCGGCGTGGCCGCGCTGGCGGCCGAAGCCCTGCACGTCGAGCACGGTGAGCCGAAACACCTCAACCTCCGACAGCGCCTGCTTCACGCTCTCGAGCTTGCTCGGCTGGATGATGGCGATGATGAGCTTCATGGGGTCTTGTCGTGTGCCGCAACGTTGTAGCAGAGCAACAGGTCTTGGTCGCGAATGTAGAGACGGCCGTTGGCGATCACCGGGTGCGCCCAGGCTGGAGGCGAGCGACGATCGGGCTGCTCGAAGCGGCCGCGCACGAGTAGCCCCTCACGCGAGGGCTCGATCAGTACCATCTCCCCTTTCTCCGAACGAAGGTAGAGGCGGCCGTCGGCCATGGCCAAGGCCCCCTTGGGTCCCTCACGATCCCGCCACAACACCTCGCCCGTCTGAAAGTCGAGGCAGGTCATGAAGCCGCCTTCGTTGCCGCCGTGGGCGCCGTAGAGGGCGCCATCGATCACGATCATGCCGCCGTGGTGGTTCTGCATGCGGGGCGAGAAGTAGACCTGTTCGGCAGCAACACCGCCGTCGTCGGAGGCCGAGAGTTTCACGGCCCCGCCACCGGTGCCATAGGCCGACGCGGCAAACACCAGACCGTCGGCGAAGATCGGGGTGGAGCAGGTGATGCCCATACCATTGGCCGGCGCCGCATAGTGCCACAGGAGGGTGCCGTCTTTGGCATCCACGCCGATGAGTGCCGATGCGGTGAACGCCACATACTGGCGACATCCAGCCGCTTCGATCGCGATGCACGAGGCATACCCCGCGCCCGATCGATCACCGCCGAATCCACGGCCACGACCACGACCTCGTCCCCAGGACCGTTCAGGCGTCGTGCCCGAGGTGGTCGTGCCCGAGGCGGTCGTGCCCGCCGGCGCGTCCGGAGTGGATCGAGCGTCCGGCGTCGTGGGGGGCGGAGGCTGTTCGCCCTCGCGGGCGGCAGGTGGGGGTTGCTCGGAGGCGGGTGCTGCCGGCGGTTGTGGCCGAGCCGTTGTCCACAGGGTTTCGCCCGTGCGGGTGTCGAGCGCAGCAACCAACGCCTTGGGGCCACCTGGCACACAGATCAGCCGCTGCCCATCCACCAGGGGCGACTCTCGATAACTCCAGGCTGGAACGCTGCCGGCAAAATCCTCGACGAAACTCCGCTGCCACACGATGCCGCCCGTGTCGCGGGCGAGGCAGGCCACCCTTCCTCCCATGCCGACGACGTAGAGGCGATCGCCATCCACGGTCGGTGTGCCGCCGGGTCCTTCCTTCGACTGCGGCATGCGCTGCGCGACGGCATCGCCGAGCGACGTGGCCCAGATCTCGTGTCCATCCTGCTCCGCCCGAGCCCAGACGATCTCCTGGCCGTCGCGATTGCTCATGCCGTAAAGAACGCCTCCCACGATGGCCGGGGCGCTGTCGCCACCCCCGAGGTCTTCCACCCGCCACGCGAGCGGTGGCCCGCCTGCAGGCCAGTCCTGAAGCAGCCCTCGCTCATGCGACACGGCCGTGCGGTCGGGGCCCTGCCACTGCGGCCAGTCATCGCCCCGTGCCCTCATCGCCAGACAGGCCACGAGCACGACGGAAAAGAATCGCACCATGATTATCCTCGGTGGACAAGGAGATCGCCGGCGGGGACTCGTCGATCGGCACCGAACGGGATGATGCATGGGCTTTCCCGTTCAGTCCGCGACCGCACAATGGAGCACGATACCGCACCCCCGCCCGCTTGACGATGGGATCCGAATCGAGGAGATCGCCAATTGCACGCCACGTCGGACCTTCCTCGCTCCCAGCCAACGCCGGTGGCGCGAACCCTCCTGGTGCTCTGGGATGCTGCCGAGTGGAATCTGATCGAGCCGATGCTCGAGGCGGGTGAGCTTCCCAACCTGGAAGCGATCATCGCCGGCGGTCTGCTCGGATGGCTTCCCGTTCCGACACCGCTCGATCCGGCCGCGCTCGCCACCTCGCTGAGCACGGGCCTTCCACCCGACGTGCATGGGGTGCTCGCGAGCCCGGGCAGCGCCTGCCACCGACGGGCTCCCGATCTTGCGGAGCGGTTCGCTGCCGCCGGCCGGCCTTCGATCTCCGTGGGCTGGCCAGGCACTCGCGGCGCCGTTGCCACGCCTCACCTCTTCTGCGTGTCGGATGCCTTCGATGCGGATCCGCCCTCGCGGGTGAACGATCCCTGGCCTCTGCCGTCGGGGGCGGTGCTGCCCGAAAGCCTCGCGGATGAGATCACCGAGATTCGTCTCCATCCGGCGGAGTTCGCGCTGTCGGATCTTGCGCCGCTCATCGCCACGATCGAATCCCTCGATGTGGCGAATGAGCCTCGCGTGTCGCGGGTGGCGCGGCACCTCGCCGCGTCCTTCAGCCGTCAGTCGGCAGCGACGTACCTGATGGAAAACCATCCCTGGGGTTTTGCTCAAGTCTTCTTCCCGGGCATCGAGGGCATCTCCCGAGACTGCCTCGAGTTTCAACCGCCGCGTCTGCCGCACGTTTCGGAGCAGGATTATCTCGGCTATCAGCGGGCCGTCACCGAAACCTACAGGCTTCACGACCAGATGCTGGGCAAACTGATCGCCCTCGCTGGCCCCGATGCGACGGTCCTCGTCTGCTCCACACGTGGCGTAGAGAGCGGCGAGTCACGGCCATCTCCGCTCCCCGGCGAGCACATCGAGACGGCTGCGTTCTTTCGGCCTGCGGGCTGGTGCGTGCTGCGATCCCCGGGCCTTCGCGAAGACGACCTGCTCCACGGCCTCGGGTTGCATGACCTCGCGCCCACGCTGCTCTGGCTGGCCGGCCTCGCCCGTCCCCCTGGGCTTCCAGGGCGCCCCCTGCTGCAGGCCGCCATGGAACCCGACGATCTCGTTGCTCCGGTCGAGGACCTCACCCTCCCGCCACCTCCGGCGCCGCTCCGCACCCTTGCCGACGACGACGACACGGAACGGCAACTCCATCTGGCCATCGCCCACCTCCACGCCGGACGCCCTGCCGAGGCCCTGCCCCTTCTGGAACACCTCTGCGCCAAACGTCCCGACCGACTGGGCCCCGTGCTCCACCTCATCGGCTGCCTCCGGAGCCTGGGCCGCTTCGCCGACGCCATGGCGCTCCTCGAACGTCAGGCTGCCCGACCCGACGGCGGGTTACGGCCACGCCCCGGGCTGCGTGCCCGTTTTTTTCCCCACTACGACTTCATGCGTGGACTGCTTCATCTCGACGAGGGGCGGCCCGAGCAAGCCCTCGCGTGCTTCCGTGACGCCCTCGAGGCCCGGCCGCAGCATGCCGGATTGCATCTTCACCTCGCCCGCGCCCTGCTCGACCTTGGCAAGACCCACGAGGCGGAGGCCTCGCTGCGCTCGGCCGTGGCGATCGATCCCGGCGAAGCCGATGCCCAGTTGCTCCTGGGCCAGCTCCTGTTCCAGCTTGGCCGCTTCCCCGAGGCCCTCCAGCCGGCCATGGAGGCCGCCGCCAAACTGCCCCACCGCCCAGAAACCCATCTGCTTCTCGGGGTCACCCTCGCCCGGCTCGGTCGCACGGCCGATGCCGCCGCCTGCCTGCATCACGCCCGGCGCCGATCCCAGGTTTCATCGCCCCCGCCCTGCGTGATACAGTGAAAGGCAGTGGTTCAACGCCCGATGGCCCCTTGGAACAACACCATGGCCCCCGCCAAAGCCCAGTCGCGTCGGTTCACGCCCGCCACCATGGCCACCGTCGCCCTCGCGGCCGGCGGCAAGACCGCGCTGGCGGCGGTGCTGTTCGACACGCCGTATCAGGTAAACCCTCCCGCCAACGGCGTGAACACCCAAACCGTCTCGGGCACGGAGGGCTTTGGTGCGTGGACGGCGACGTTTGCCAATGCAAGCGGTGGGCGTTCACGCACCGTCGACACAACTGCCGCACCAGGCTCGCTCCTGCTCAGCCTCTCGACGAGCACCATCTTCAGCGGTGTCGCCGACACATTCTCGTTCACCGCGACCGTGCCGGGCGATGTGCCGTCAGGGCTGGTGAGCTTCGACTACGACTACACGGAGTCCGATGCGGATTCGTCGACCTTTTTCGCTTACACGAAGAACGGAACTCCGCAGACGATCACCGCCACGACGGGCAGTTCTGCATTCAGTTTCGCCGTGGATCCGGGCGACACGTTCGGGTTTGTGCTCGGTAGTTCGTACTACTTCAACAACAGCAGCGTGACCATCACCAACTTCAACGCCCCAGCCGTCCCCGAACCAGCGGCCTTGATGCTGCTGGCGACCGGGTTTGCTGGCGTTGTCGGCCTCCGCCACCGCCGCCGCACCACCGCCGTCTGAACCTCTGGTCTCCGGGGCGGTATGGATCGACAGTCCGACCACGATCCGCTCGTCAGCGTCGTCACGCCCGTGTTCAATCCGGGGTCGCTGCTCAGCCGAACGGTCGAGAGCCTGCTTGCCCAAACCCTCTCCGACTTCGAACTCATCGCCGTCGATGATGGTTCGACCGACGGATCCCGGGAGGCCCTCCAGGCGTTTGCCGCACGAGATCCCAGGATCCGGGTGATCCTTCACCCCGAGAATCGACGCACGCCGACCGCCCGCAACACCGGCATCGAGGCGGCACGGGGGGAGTTTGTGGCCTTCCAGAATCACGACGACCATGCCGAACCCGAGAGGCTCGAGCGGCAGGTTGCGTTTCTTCGCAGGCATCCGCACCACGACGCCGTGGCCTCGGCCGTCGATTTCGCCGATCCGGCAGGACGTCTCATCGGCCAGCCTGCCGTGCCGGGCGGTCACCCGCTCGACCTCCGGTGGACCGCGCTTGTGGAGAATCCGTTTCATCCGTCGAGCGTGATGGTCCGAGCCTCGCTCCTCCGGAACGATCCATCTCTTCGCTTTGACCCGTCGCTCACCCATCGATCCGACTACGGCTTCCATGCCCAGTTGATCTCGATTGCCAGCGTGGGCGTCATTCCCGATGTGCTCGTGCACTACGTCCTGCATCCCGAATCGATTTCCCGGCGTCATGCCGAATCGATGCACCGGCAATCCGACATCGTCTCCCACCGTGCCATTCAGCGAGAACTCCCCGGTCATGCGCTGTCGCCGGAGCAGGTGGCGGAAATGCGGGCGATCGTCCTCCATCTCCCCGGCGCGTTCGCCCGCGATCTGACCGCCACGAAGCGGGCCTGGTCGCACTATTGGAACCTCTACGATGCCTTCCGCGCCAGACACGGCATGGACGCGACCAAGGCCGTGCCCTCGATCCGTGAACCCCGACAGGCGACCCTCCGATCATGAAACCGATCCCCGCCGTACCCACGCAGCGCCCCTCGACCGCGACACCTGACGGCCAGTGGAAAACCCCCGAGATCGCCGGTCTCATTTTTCGCCGGCTCACCCCCATGGAGGACGAACGCGGCGATCTGACCGAACTCTTCCGGGCCGATTGGGGCTTTCATGCCGATCCGGTGGTGCAGATGTACCGCGTCACCGTTCGTCCCGGCGCGATCAAGGCCTGGAACCTCCACAAACTCCAGGACGACCGGATCGCGATCATCGACGGAACGCTCCGATGGGCGTTTTACGACGCTCGCCCGGAATCGCCCACGCATGGCAACCTGCTGGTGCGCACCTTCAGCGAACGCAACCGCCACCTCTTCGTGATCCCGTCGGGCGTCTGGCATGGCGTGGAAAACGTCGGCACGCACGATGCCGCCTTCATCAACTTTCCCACCACGCTCTACAACCACGAAAGCCCGGATCGCCTTTGCCTTCCGGTAGAAAACAGCCTCATTCCATTCGCGTTTGGCCCGACGCCAGGCCTTCCGGCCTCGCGGTGATTCCCTCGGGCACCTCCCGCATCGTCAGGCTCAGTCATGATGCATCCGTCCGATCCTTCGCTCACGTCGATCCTCGCGATGGCGTCCACCGAACGGCAGGCCGCCCTCACACGAGCCTTTCCGGATGCGGAACGGGCGGCTGGCGGCGGCCAGCCGGCGGCCCGAGGCGGGCGAGCCGCCGCCCTCGAACGCCTCGACGCGATCGATCCCGAGGCCTACGCACGGTCTCGCAACGACGTCGGCGGCGCGGTCACGCGCCTCTCGCCATGGATCCGTCATGGTGTGCTGTCGCTTGCGGAGGTGCGCGATGCCGCCCTGGCGCGGGTGCGGGACCCGGCCGATGCGGTCAAGCTCATTTCCGAACTCGGCTGGCGCGACTACTGGCGGCAGGTTCACCATGCGATCGGTGACGCGATTCGCGCCGATCTCGAAGCACCGGCCCGTCGCCCTCGGCGGCCCTCCATCGACCAGCTCCCCGACGACGTGCGGGACGGTCGAACGGGCATGGCCTGCATCGATGCCTTCTCGCGCCGGCTTCAGGAAACCGGGTGGCTGCACAACCATGAACGGATGTGGCTGGCGTCGTGGCTCGTTCACACCCGCGGTGTGGCGTGGCGTGCGGGAGCCGACTGGTTCCTCCGGCACCTGCTCGACGGGGATCCGGCGAGCAACGACCTCTCCTGGCAATGGATCGCCGGCACCTTTTCCTCGAAGCCGTATCTCTTCAACCGGGAGAATCTCGAGCGGTTTACCGGCGGGGCCCACTGCCCGACCTGCCCGGTGCGCGGGGCGTGCGACGTCGAGGGAGGCTACGAAGCCCTCGATGCCCGGCTCTTCGAGCCGGCGTCGATGACCGAACGTCGACCGCGTCTGAGGATTGAACCCGCCCCCCTTGCCCCGACAGGACCGACCCCGTCGCGGCCGCTGGTCTGGCTCACGCTTGATTCCGTCTCGGCGACGAGCCCCGCGGCGGCGGCGTTTCCCGAAGCGCCGCGGGTGTTCGTGATTGATTCAGCATGGCTTCGGCGTGAGCGGCCCTCCCTCCATCGCCTCGTCTTCGTGTTCGAGTGCCTCGCCGACATCCCTGGCGTGGAGGTGCTCCAGGGCGACCCTCGGGAGATCCTGCCGACGCAGGCGGCCGCCCTGGGGTGCGACGGCGTCGCCCTCACCGCCACCCCCTGCCCGCTCGTGCGATCCGCGACCGCTGCCATGGCCGGCACGCTCCCGATCCACGTCGTCGCCGAGCCGGCGTTCTGCGACCGCTCGCGTGTGAGCGACCTCGGCCGCTTCTCGCGGTATTGGGAGGCCGTCGTCGCCTCGGCGGTCTCGCCCTCCTCAGGGCTGGGTCGGTAACCCCAGCCACCTGATCAATGGCACGCGTTCCTCCGAGTGAACGACGATCCTTGCCGGCGTCTCCCGTCGGCGATCAGGGCCGTCGGCGGCGTCGAGGATCCCATCACGAATCGGACTCGTGCAGCGTGCCCTTCCGAAAGAAGCGGCGACACCGCAGGTTCGCCCCCACCGCCACGGGGAGCACGACGGTGATGATCGACCAGACCGCCGGCTCGGGGACGGAATAGACCACCGACAACTGGGGACGCATGCCGAGCGACGACGCGTCTGACGTGTTCCACACCCAGCCATCGGTGCCGGCCGAGTCGTTGAGCAGCCACCCATGGTTCGCCGTCGGGTCGGCCTGCCAGAGCCGAAGCGACTCCGTCACGTCGAAGATGGCGTTGGCGTTGAGCACGTTGGGCATCACCTGAAACTCGGACGCCACGGCCGCCTCGGTGCCGTCGGTGGCGACTCCCGCCCCGAAGGTGCTCCAGGTCGCCGCGTTATCCCAATCGATCAGCATGCGATGCAACGCCATCGCATCGATCGAGCTGTTGCCGTCGGTGAGGATCGTCAGCTTTGCGGATTCGATCGTGGCTCCATCCGGGATGCGCCCCGTGGCGCCGAAGAGATCGTCGAATCGCACGAGCCCCTGGGCGGCCGGCGAGCCGTCCACCGTTGCCACCGCGTCGCCACCATGCGACGTCGTCGGAGCCGCCGCCTCGATCCAGGTGTCGATCGCACCGGCATAGCCACCGGTGTCTCCCTGCTGGAAGGTGACCGCGGTCACCACGGGATCGGTCGTGAACGCTCCGACGATCGGCTGAACCGCCGCCGCACTGCCCGAATGGTCCGCACCGTACATGTCCTCGATCGTCCGCAGCAGGTTGTGGAGGGTCCAGGTTCCCTGAACCGAGCCCTGCCGCACGTTGGCCCCGACCAGGATCGTCGGAATCCGGTTCTTCGCCGTGCTGTTGTCCTCGTCCCAGGTGACGACGAGCAGGCTGTTGTTCGCCTCCGCCCAGGCGGCGTAGCCCGACAGGTTGGTCTGGAGCCATGCATCGGCGGCCGCGATCGAGCCGTCGTGCATGTTGTTCTGCTCGTTGGGAATCACGAAGCTCACGGTCGGGAGCGTCGTGTAGTCGGTGGGAAACGACGTCAGCGGCTGTGCGACGGACGGATCGAGCCGATTCGCCCCTGGCGACGCGGAGGTCCAGTTGAGCCATGGGTTGTGCTTGCGCACGTATTCGTTGAGCGGAGGGTTGGCGGTGAATGAATCCCCCTGGTAGTTGACCGACGGCATCGACTCCGAATACCCCACGAACGTGCGGCCGGCAGCCGCGAGCGCCGCGCCGAGGTTGGAGGTCGTGAAGGGAAGCGCGGTCGGCACGGCGTTGTCCGTCGCCCCCTGATTGGAGCCGCTGAAGAGCTGGAGGTAGTTGGGCTGGCTCGGATGCGTGATGCCGTAGATGTCGGCCATGAGCGCCCCGTCGGCAGCGAGCGCGTTGATGTAGGGCGCCGAGGGCGAGCCGATCACCTGGTCGAAGGAACGGTTTTCCTCGACCACGATCACGACGTGGTCGTAGGTCGGCGGTGCCGCCACCACGAACGATGCGACGCCGGCGCACACCGCGGCGAACGCGATCGTCGGCATCACACGGGTCGGTCGGTGGGTGATCATGGCGTCTCCGAACCCCGGATCACGGCCCCATGTGGCGGCCGCCAGGGGCTTCATCGGCATAGTTTACGGAAGGCCGTGGTTCATCGCGAGCATCCAGGTGTCCCACGCGACGGGAATGGCCGCCTCGAAGCCGAGCATCGACTCCGACACGGGATGCGGAAATCGCATCGAACGAGCCACGAGGGCGAGCGCCCCCCGGGCCGTCGCGTCGGGGCCGTAGAGCCGATCGCCCACGATCGGACAGCCCAGCCACGCCAGATGCACCCGCAACTGGTGGGATCGCCCTGTCACCGGTTCGAGTGCGACGAGCGACATGTCGCCGCCGCCGCCAGCCTGACCCGTGAGCGACGACAGGCTCTGCCACCGCGTCGTCGCCCGTCGCCCCTGGATTGGATCGACGCGGTGCCGTGGTGGACGGAGCGGGTCTTTGGCCAACGGCATGCAGATCGTGCCGGTATCGGCGGGAAGGCGTCCGTGCACCACGGCCAGATACCTCTTCTCGACGCGCCCACTCTCGAACGCGATCCCCATGATCCTGCGGACCGCTGGTGTCCGCGCGAGCACGAGCAGGCCCGACGTGTCGCGGTCCAGGCGATGCACCGCCTCCAAGGTCCCGAACCGCTCGGCGAGCATCGCGGCCGCGTCTGGTGGATCGAGCGGCGTGCGGGCCGGCACGCTGGGCATTCCCGACGGCTTGTCGATCACGACGAGATGCTCATCGACAAAGACGACCGTCGGCATCGGGAGCGAGGGATCGACCATGACGCTCACCACACGCCAAGCAGCGTCGCCCAGCGAACGAGCAACTCCCTTGGAAGCTCCGAAGCCATGGGAAGTGATCCCACCGCATGACCGGCCGCCTCGAGCCGCATTCGATCGGGAGCCAGCCGCGACACCGATTCCGCCGACGATCCACCCATGAGGATCCAGCGAGCGTCGCCCGGCTCGGCATCGGTGATCGTCACCTGTCGGGGGATCGGTGCGTCCAGCACCGCCACGCCGCGGCATGCCGGCCCGAGCCGCTCCGCGACGAGCCACGCGAACCCGCCGCCGGCACCGCTGCCCACGACGGCGATGCGGGCGGGATCGACAGGCCGCATCGCGTCGAGGGCCTGTATGCCGCGCAGCACGCCGGGAACATCGTCGGCACTCCACTGCCTCGGATCCGATGATCCCGGAACGATCACGGCCACACCCGACATGGCCGCGACCGCCTTCCACGCGATCGCATCGGCCTCCTCGACCCGGCCGCGGGGTGAACCGCACGCGATGATGAGCGGCGCCGGCGCCGTTCCCGAAGGGATCACCGCCACGGCCGGATCGGCGATCTCGGCCGCTTCGAGCCGCGCGATCCGCCCGGCATCGAGCGGCCCGACGAGTGGATCCCCGGCCGCGACCGGCACGCTCGCGTCGGGAACCTGCCGCAGCATCTCGGCCAGCGTCACCTCCACTTCGACGTCGCCCCCTGAACGACCGAGCATCAGCCGCACATCGTCGCCCGGCTCGCATCCTGCCAGCGTGCCGGCCAAAGACGACGAGGTCGGCTGGGTGGCCTCCACGCCCTGCGACGGCGCGGCCATCCCCACGATCCGGTCGCCCGCCACCACACCGGCCACGTCAGCCGGGCCGCCGGGCACGACCCACTCCACCTCGGTGGATGACTCAGCGCCCACCACACCAAGAATCGCCCGCCTCCACGGCGGCAGCCGTGCGGCAAGCGTGGCCGTCACGTCCATCGTCACATCACCCTGCGCCGTGGATCGCTCGACGGCGATCGTCAGCGCATCACCGGCATGACGCGGCACGATGGCATGCCGAACATCGGCGATCCGGCGCGTGGGCCTTCCATCGACCGCGACGATCCGGTCGCCGCCCCGCAGCCCGGCCCGCGCCGCCGGCGACCCCTGCCGCACCGAGGCGATCACCGGGGCGCCATTGATCCGATCCCGCGAGAGGTAACTGATTCCGAGGAGTCCGGGCAGGGTCGACTCCCCGGCGCGGAGACGGGGCAGTTCATGAAGGATGTCCTCCAGGGGCACGGCGAAGCCGATGCCGGCGTCGTAGAGTTCGGTACCGCTTGTCAGGCCGGCCGTCTCGGCGGGAAGCGGCACCACGATGCCGATCACCCGGCCGGCGATGTCGACGAGCGGGCCGCCGTAGTTCATCGGCGACACCGACGCATCGGTCTGCACGGCGAGTCCCCAGGCTCGCTCGACGGCCGACACCACGCCGATGGCCATGCTCGGCTCCGTGGCCTTCCATGCCCGCCCGACCGCGATCGCCCACTGGCCAGGCCGGAGATTCCGCCGCGACGCCACGTCGAGGCGCGGAACGTCCGGAAGGGGATCGGTCGCGAGCAGCACCACGCCCCGGGCCGCATCACGCCCGAGAGGCCGGGCCGTCGTTCGTGCACCGGCCGGCGTCACCACGATCACCGTCGATGCCGTCTCGGGAACGGCGAAGGTGGTCGCAAGAATCAGGCCCGAGGGATCGACCACGAGACCGGTCGACGGTCCCATCGCCACGGCATCCTTCGCCGCGGCGACATCGCCGAGGGGCTCGATCCGCACCACCGCGCCGGCCACATGCGCGACCGCTGCCCGAAACGCCTCCCCCTCCGCCTCCGTCGGCTCGACGGCCGCCCAGACACGGGCCGCAGGCAACGCTCCCGCGACCAGCGCCGCGCACGCCACCGCAAGCCATACCGAACGACGACACGACCACCCCGTGTTCATGGCCGTGCCTCCTCGGGCCGCGGCCCGAGTTCACAATCGACGACCCGGCCGTCGCGAATCACGGCGATCCTCACCGGGTCACCCGCGACGATGCTTCCGACGGCCATCTCGAGGGCATGACGCGAGGCCACGGCGCGAGCCCCAACCGCCACGACGAGATCATCGGGCCGAAGCCCCGCCTGCTCCGCAGGTGAACCCGGCACCACCGTCTCGACGAAGGGAGGCGTGCGACCGAGGAGATCGGGCACCAGCACGAGGCCCAGCGCTCGAAGATCAAAGGGAGCCGCCGTGGGCCCGGTCGTCGTCGCGACGCGTCCCGACACGATCTCCTGGCAGCCCGCAACGAGCTCGTCGGCGGGAAGGGCATAGTTGAGCCAGATACCGCTGGCGGTGGAACGCAGCTCCTTGCCGAGCATGCCAAGCAGCCGCCCTCGGGCATCGACGAGCGCGCCACCAGGTGACCCGGGATTGTTGGTGGTGAAGTCGAGCACGTAGACATCACCGGCATACGGCGCCTCCGCCGCGCCTCGCCGCGCCTCGAGCGGCACCACCGCCGCGATCACGCCTCGCTGCACGCTGGCCCGCTCGTCGCCGACGGCCACACCAAACAGGTTGGAGATCGCCATCGCACGGGTTCCCGGGCCGGCCCGGCCCGCCTCCACGTCACACGCCGGCAGATCGGTCGCCTCGATAGAAAGCACCGCCAGCTCGCGACGGGGATCGACGCCCACGAGCGTGGCGGCGAACCGGCGCCCGTCGTCGAGCACGCACTCGATGTCATCGGCGTCGAGCACCGTGCTCATGACCGTGGCGATCCGCCCATCCGGCGACAGGATGATGCCCGATTGGTAGGCCTCGAGCCCGCGGACACCGCCCGCGCCATAGATCTTGACCACGTGCCGTGCCGCCGAGGCCGCGACCTGCCGCGGTGTGGCAGGACCGTCCGCGTGAAGACCCACGGCCGCAACGACGACCACGACCGCCACGAGAAACCGCACGGCGACGTGTCTCACGGCCCCATCTCCGCAGGGACGGGCCCGATCAGAAACGTGGCAAACTCGTCGCCTCCACGACGGGCCTCGATCCGCGTCGGCAGGCTGCCGAGCGGGGCTCCCTCCGCCCATGCCATCCGAACCTCGCACGGATCGGTGCCGGGCTGCGTCCACAGATCGACCGCCACCACGCGGCCCGATCCATCGATGAACGTGTGGAGCTCCACGCCCGACACCGACGACTCGAGCACATCGACCATGTCCGATGGCGTGCCGACCTGAAAGGCCGTCGGGTCGCGGGGCGCGGTGCCCCAGTAGATCGTGTGTCCGAGTGCGGCCGGCCCCTCGAGCACGAGCCGCCGCCAGAGCACGAGTGCCGGCAGCAGGCCGCCACTGCCGGGAGGCACGGGCTGTCGGTCGAAGTCGTCGCTCGTCACCAGGGTGGACGTTCCGGTCGGGATGTCGATGGTCGCGGCATGGTCGGTGAGTTCGATGCGAAACGCTTCCCCCGTGCCGAGCCGCCCCTCGAGCAGCCAGGGGCCGGTCGGTCCCGCGTCGCGGGCAGCGGCGATCGATGCGGCCACGCGATCGCGCTCCACCCGGTTGAAATGGGCGTTGGCAAAGCCCTGTCGCTGCTCCACAAGGCCTCGGACGGCGGCGGGAAGCTCGCGGGGCGTCGGGTCGGGTCGCCGCCCCTCGGGTTCCGGCTCGGCGGCAAGTCCCTTCAGGTCGGCCGCCGAGTGCACGGACGCCAGCCGCACCACAAGCTCGCGACGACGGCCTCCGCTTCGGATCACCACCGGCACCTGCCAACCCGCCGGGAGCGTGCCCAGCACGTTCTTGAACGCGTTTCCCGTGCGCACCGCCCGCCCCGCCAACGACACGATCTCGTCGTCATACCGCAGGCCGCGTCGCCAAGCATCGGACGATTCAAGGATGTCCGACACCACCACGCGACCGTCGGCCGACGTCGCCACCGTCGCGCCGAGCGTCGCGTGGTCGCAGATCCTGCCTGCCCGGAGCACCCCCATGAAGTGGCGGACCTGATTGGTCGAGATGGCGTACCCGACGCCGACATTCACCCGGCCGCGCTTCTCGAACGAAGCCCGACCGTTGATGCCGATCAGCCTTCCCTCCGCGTCGAACAGCCCGCCTCCCGAGTTGCCAGGATTGATCGCCGCATCGACCTGGAGGCAGTCGGTGTATTCGAGGATCGTGCCGGCCGGAAACTGATAGCGGTGCACCCCCGACACGATGCCCACGCTGATCGAAGGCTGGAGATCGGTGCCGAGCAGAAAGGGGTTGCCCGCGGTGAAGCAGGCATCCCCAACCTCCACACCATCGCTGTTGGCCACCGCCGCACACGGAAACTCATCGCGGCCGAGGAGTTTGATCAGGGCGAGGTCTCCGGTGGGGTCGACGCCCACGAGCACCGCGTCGTAGAGATGGCCATCGGGCAGGCCGCAGGTCATGGCGACGCCGGCCGGCTGAACGACATGAAAGTTGGTCACCGCGTAGCCGTCGCGGGTGAGGAGCACGCCCGACCCGCCCCCGCTGTCACCGGCGAAAATCGCGACCGTCGAGGGCGTGGCCCGACCAATCGCCTCCACCATGGTCTGTTCCGCCTCGAGCACGGACGGATCGATGGGCACCGGGGCCGCAGCCGCCGGCGACAGGCTGCAGGCCAGCACCATGGCCACCCATCTCGATCGGTTGTGGCACGCGCTGCTCATCGGGATCACTTCTCGAACTCGGCCGCGTCAAACCGCACGCTGCACCCCATGTCCGCGCCGGCGAAATCGACCGTGATCTCGAACTGGCGGATACCGGTCACATCGAGGTCGAGCGCCGCGCCACCGGCGGCATCCACGCGTTGCTCATGCAAGGGAATCGAGTCGCCCGCCACCTTCACGAGCACCGCTGCCGACGAACTGGCCGGCACCCCGCGCACGAGCGTGGCTCGAAACCGACGGCTGCCCGGAGGCACGCGCCACGTGGCGACGGTGCGGGGCCGCATGAGCAGGCTTCGCTGCGGCGGCGCGTCACCGGCTCCCGCAGCACCGACCGTCACCACGCGGGGTGCGAAAAACTCGCGCATCCCGTCGATCGCGACGAGCCCTCCGAAATACGGCTCCGACGCCACCCGCTCCGGACGAAGGTCGGCAAGCGACACCGTGCGGCCGGCCGCCAGGTCGATCATGGCGACGAGCTCCCCCGGCACGTGCACGTCGCCATCGATCACCACCTCGCCGTCGCGGCACACCACGTCGTTGGCCGGCACCATTCCGCCGTCGATCACCACCCGCACACCGCCCGGCGATGCGGGAGGCCGAAGCCAGACGAGCCCCAGCACCCGGCCGCGATTCACCGCGATCGGCTCCCCGTCGAGCATCACCGTGACCGTGTCGGGGCCCACGCCCACGATCGCACACTCGACGAGCTCGAAGCCCTCGCCGCGCGACACCGCGATCAGGTCGGCCGCCGGCGCCGCCGGGATCGCAGCCGTCCACGCCCCCTTCCCCTCAGGAACGGGCAGGAACACGGCCCGTCCGATGCGTTCCAGCGGCAGTGAGATCCGAGCGGTGCCACGTGAAAGGATGGCCGTCGCCCCTTCCCACACCAAGGCGTCACCCGTGAGCGTGAGCCCCCCCGCCCCTGAAAGTTCCACACCAACCGGCACGTCTTCGGCAGGACGTCGCCGAACGATCCGACGCACCTCGCCGAGCGGAGTCGTCACGAGTCCTCCGTCGGTCGCCACGGTCGCCTCGCTGCCGTCGAGGCTTTCAAGCCGACCGTCGATCGGGTCGCCCGACGTGCGCTCGAGCCGCACCTCCGGGGCGTCGGCGGCTGCGGCGAGGCCCACGATCGCGATCATCCAGCACGCGGCCGCCACCGCGGCATGGCACCGAGTCACCGATCGGCATGGACGGCCCGCGTGCCACACGTCAACGATCCTCCGCGCCGGCGGCGAGCCGTTTGAAATACTCCTCGATCGCCTCGCGGTAGTGGGGCGGAAACTCGCGGCCGATCTGCTGGAGCGCGCGGTCGCGTTCGTGCGGCGGCAGGTCGCCCCAGTCCTCGCCGGGGTCGAGGTCGCGCGGCACCACGTCGCCGGCACCACGCCCTCCGGCCACGCGACTGTCGTCCATCGGCTGCCCCGCCCCGCCCTGCCCCGATCCGGCGCCCCCGCCGGCGGCACCACCTCCCTGCTCCTCCTGCTGACTCTGCTTTTCGAGCTTGTCGATGAGCTCGTCGAGCGAGGCGACCACGCCCTCCTGCACCTCGCGCGTGCCCGTGCCGGTGCGACCGAGTCCGAGCCGACGGGTGACGTCGCGCATCCGTCGGGCGATGTGATCGAGCGAATCGTCGCTGAGCGCGGCGATGTCGTCCCGGAGAAGACGCGCCACCCGGGCATAGCGAACGGGAATGTCGCGTTCGCGTTCCAGCAACTGATCGAGCGTTGCCGTCGAGGCGTCGGTTTCGAGAAGCCAATGTTCGCAGGCCCCACGGCAGAACAGGAGCGTCGCCGGATCGATCGACCTGGCCAGGTCGAGCCGGCGGAGCAGGGGCAGAGCCTCGTCGTAACGATCACACCGCACAAGCTCCCTCGCCCACCAGAGTTCGACCGAATCACGGAGCACCTCGGGCGTGTCGGCGGCGTCGAGCCAGGCCAGGTCGGGAGTGCGGCCATGGCGCGCCGCATCGATCACGTCGGCAACCCGCGGATCGACGACGGCCACGCCGGTGATGACGGCCTTCAGCCGATCGCCGCGGGCATCCGCGAGCGCCCCCCAGGCCTCGGCGACGGCCGGCGGCATCGGCGCGGAGGGATCAGGCAGGCATCCTTCGACGCGGGCACGCACCTCACCCTCCGAAGGAATCGACCAGGTGGGCGGACGCTCGAGCATGGGATCGACCGTCACGGCCGAGGCCACCGCCACGACGACGGCATGCCATGCGATCAGCGCGTGCCGAATCACCAGCGCCACCATGCCACGACTCCACTTGGCCAGCCACCGACCCCCGGCAGCCGCGCCGACTCCATCGTACCGCCCGGCGACCATCCCGACCCGCCCACGGCCCCGGCCGCGATCATTCCGTCATTCCCTCGACGATGTCCCGGGCAGCCTGTTCGATCGCCCGCTGCCGCTCGACGAGCCGCGACAGCACGGCCCGGTTGTCGGCGGCGACAGGATCCCCGTCTGCGACGTCGATCAGCGTCGCCAGCCGCTTCGTGCGAGCGTTCACCCGTGCCTGCAGGGCTCGCAGCATGCGGAGTTCCGAGAGCTTGTCGACCAGTGGCTGCTCGCCCGCCTGGCCGCCCCCGCCCGCCCCCGCGGCCTGCTCACGCTGGGATGCCTGCTGCGCCCGTTCGACGGCCGCGAGGAGTTCCTCGAGCCCCACCACGATCTCCCCGACGAGGGCACGGGTGTCGGGGCCGACGTCGCCTCGCGCCAGCCGCGCGGCGACGGTCGAAGAATCATCTCGCACCTGCTCCAAGGCCTCCGGAATCGCCACCGCCGAGCCGTCGTCGCGGACCAGCGTGATCGCCCGCGATGCCTCGGTCGTGATCGCCTGCTGGTCGCGCCCGATGCGGGCCGTCTCGAGCTGCCGCTCGCGCGGTCCCTGCACACCGGACGCGGCCACGACCTTCTCGGCGTCGGCCTGAACGGTCCGCTCCGCCTTGAGCATTCCGCGAATCCTCGCGTCGAGTTGGACGAGCAGACGCGTCACCTCCTCTTCGCGCACCTGTCGAAGAATCTCCTCGAGTTCGGCCCGGGCGGTCTCAAGCTCCTCGACGGCGCGTTCCTGTTCCCCACGGGCCGCGCCACGCTCCGACGCATCCAACGCCGCGCGGGCCTGCCTCATCCGAGCCTCGGCGGCGGCCACGCGCCGACCGGTGCGCCCTGCCCGGGAGGCATCGTCATCGCCGGTCGGCTCCGCCTCGTCGGCCGACTCGGGAAGCGGGCCGGCCGTCGGAGGCGTCACGGGCGACAGTCGATCGGCAAACTGCCGCAGATCATCGTCGAGCCCGCGGGCCTCGTCGGCCACCGCCTCCTGACGCCCTGCGAGACGCCCGGTCGACTCGTTGGTTTCGGTGGCCGCCTCCACGTCGCGCTGCCGCGCGATGAGTGCGGCGACCCTCGCCAGAAACGCCCGCACCTCCTTGCGGGTGTCGGCAAGCCGTTCGTCGCCCGCCCCCGATTCCAGAAGGTCGAGGAGAGCCCGCATCTGTGCGATGGCATCCTGCTGGCTTGTCCCGGCCTTCAGCAGCTGGCCCTGTTCGAGCATGCCCACGATGGCCGCCACCCGCTCGCCCACCTGTTCCTCGCGGGCCCGCTCGAAGGTCGCCCTCAGCACCGCCGCCCGTCGGGGATCCGAGGCATCGAGCAGATCGGCGAGGCGAAGAAAGGCGCGTTCGAGGTCGAGGTAGCGGGCGAGGAGCTCCGATTCCCGAACGGCAAGCGGCGAGGATTCGTCCGCAGCGCACGCCGCCACCGGCACCATCATCGCCAGCGCGATGACCGCCCGACCGAGCCGGCAGATCCGTTTCCCGATCGTCATGGTGATTCCAGCGCCTCCCGGCCGCGTTGCCGCTGTCGCCGGAGCGTCTCCTCCCGAATCTGCTCCTGGGTGCGAATCACTCCGCGGAGCCGCTCGATCACCTCGTTGACCGACTCGAGCTCCAGCATTCTTGCAAGCACCGCCCGCATCCGGGCAAGGGCATCATCGAAGGCCGCCACGACGGCCGAGCGTTCGGCGGAATCGTCGCCCTCCCCCCTGCTCCGCCGCGCCGCCTCCGCGAGCGGATCGGTCGCCACCAGGGCGAGCGGCGTGGTGATCTGGCCGAGCAGCCGGGCGTCGAGGTCGGCCGTGAGCAGTCCATTGTTGGCCAGTTCCCGATGGATTCCACGCACCTCGGCGGCGATCTCCGTCGTTTCACCGGCAGCCCGTGCGGCAGCGTCCCCTCCGCGGCGGCGCGCATCGCCAGGATCGCCGTCCCCGGCCGCCACCGCGTCGCGCCCCTTCGCGAGATCGTCGATCGCCGCCTCCAGACGCCGACGGAGCAGCACCTCCCGCGCTTCGAGCATCGCCTGAAGCACGTCTGGCTCGACGACGTCGAGCACCCACGCGTCACTCGACGCCTCGTGCGGCCCGCCATCGAGCGGACACCCGTCCCGGGCGGTCATCCGCAGTTCCACCGTCCGTCCCGGCAGCAGTCCGGCCTCGGCGAGGGACACCACGAAGGGCCGTTCCGGTAGGCATTCCACCTGGGTCGCGCCGGCGGACACATCCTCGAGCACCTGCTCCACCACGGTGTCGCCCGACACGATCCGAGCGGCCGCCGCCATCAGGCCGTGGTCGTCGGTGATCGTGCCCACGATCGGCACCTGGGCCTTCGGCGTCACCGCGGTGGAAATGCCGTCGAGCCTGAGCGTGAGCCGCGGCGGCTCATCGGGAGTCGCCGCAAGCGTCATGACCACCGGCTCGGTGTTTTCGAGGCCGTCGTCATCCTCGAGGCGGACGAGCACACTGGAGTCGACGTCGATCGGGGGCGTGGTGGCGGTCACGGTGGGAGGGGTGGCGGCCGTGTCGATGATGGTATCAAGGGGAATCGATCCCTCGTTCGGCGCGACCGTCGGGCGGAGGGCGACCGAGGCCGACCGCAGCGGCTTGGTCGCGGTGCCGGACAGGACCACCACCGACCCGCGCGGCACCGCCACCAACCGGCTCGCCGGCAGCGTGCGCTCCTGACCACCGAGATACACCGGCAGGGTCATTCGGATGCCGAGGCCCACGAGCATCGGCCGATCGGCCACCTCGATGACGAGCCCGCGGAGCCGTGCGTCGCCTCCGCGGATATCGAGTACGAGATCCTCACTCACTCCCTTCAGGCGATGGCCAAACACCTGCCCCGTCGAGGTCACACCTCCTCGGCTGCCCATCCGCTCGGTTCGCCAGTCGCCCGTGCTCTTCGTGCGCAGTTCAACGACGTCCGGCATCGCTCCCCCGGTCACCGACGCCTCGACCTCCAGATCCACGTCGCTTCCACGAGCCACGATCATCGTGCCGTCGGTGAACCCGCGGGCGACGAGCTGCACCCGCCTCGGCCACGCCACGTCCTCGAGCCAGAGCATCCGCCGGCCCCAGACCTCGGCTTCTTTCGGCGATTCCATCCCGCACCACGCCGTCAGCGCGACGCTTCCCACCGCCGCGGCCGCAAGCATCGTCAACCGACGGCGACGAAAAACCGCCCCGCCTCGAACCCGCGGCGTCAGGGCGGCGGCTGCGGCCATCGTGTCGGCCAAGAGACGGGCATCGACCGTTTCCCCCTCGTGATGAACATCGCCTCCATACGCCACGGCCGTGGAAAGGGCGTCGCCAAACTCCGGGTGTGACCGCTCCACCACGAGGGCGAGTGCTGCGTCGTCGAGCGGCACCGCCAGACGCACGATCAGCCGCGTGGCCACAAGCCACGCGACGACGACGAGCGTGGCAGCCAGCCAGCATCCCCTCGCCCACGACGGCGGCTCGATGGAGCGATCGACCACGAATGAAAGCCAGGCCGAGCCGGTCGCCACGATCACCACGGAGGCGAGCGCCTCCACCGCGATCCAGGCTCGGGTGCGACGCCGAATCCCGGCGAGCAGGCGGGTGATGGCCCGCATCGGCGGCGAGGCTTCGGGCACTGACACGGAAGCGACGGTGGTCATGTCAGGCAAGCCTCGCAAGCCGTCGGGCCGCCCACTCGACGCACAGGCATCCGCACACGATCACGAGGATCGCCGTGTTGAGCCGCCGCTTGAATCGCACGTCCTGCGCGCCCGCCTCAAACTCCCGACGCGTGCGATCCGGAATCGCCTCGACGATCGCGCCCGCCACGTCGGCGGCGGCATCGCCATCCGCCAGAAACCGTGCGACGCCCCCGGTCTCCGACGCAAGCCGCGCGAGCCGATCGCGTTCGAGACGCGGGGAGCGGAGTTCGCGGTCGGGGAGTTGGGCCTGGATGCGCCGCACGACCGGCGCATCGCCGGAGGCGATCGGCTCGACGACGATCTCCCACGGCCCCTCGTGCGACGCCACGAAAGCCCCTGTGAGCGTCCCGGGGCGGGCGGCTTCAGGCGCGAGGGGCACGGGCAGCGTGGTTCCGTCGGGCATGACGACATGACAGCCTGGAGAGGCCGTGCTGAGTGCCTCACCGGTCAGCACCCGCAGCCTCACCGTTCCCCCCACCGGCACCCGGTCGCGATCCACGATCAGTCGTCCCCGACGCGACCCGCGGGCGAGCCGCCCCTGCGACACATGGCGGAGCAGCTGCGGCACGAGTCGCTCGTAGGCCGCTGGATCCACGCCCCGCAGCCGCCAGAGTTCGCCGCTCCCCTGCGATATCACGATGCCGGAGCCATAGAACTGTCCCGCGAGATAGATGCCGTCGCCCGACGCCTCGCGGCCAGACAGCGTTGCGTAGACCGTCGCCCCGGGCTTGGCTGCCATCGAGGGGAGACAGGCATAGACGCCGGGAAACTCCCCCCACACGGCATCGCTCCCGGCCGGAGTGGCCGCGAGCCGAAGAAACTCGGCCTCCATCCCGTCGCGTGTCAGCCGGAGGGGCCGGGGCGTCATGCTCGCGGGAGGACCACCGATGGCGACGCCCGCGGTGCGGGGCAGCTCCACGGGGTGGAGGGATCGCATCGTTTCGCTCCGCGGGTCGGCAAGCCATCCCTCCGTGAACACGCCTCCGGCGATCAGCATCAGCCCGCCGGAGCCGTCGGCCACCCATCGCTCGAGCCGCGATTGGGATGCAGGATCGACGTCGCGCCAATCGTAGTCAAAGGCGACGACGGCATCGTAGTCGGCGAGCGCCGCGTCTGAACCGGGAAATGCGTCGAGGACACGCCGCGCATCCTGAGACACGCCTTCGACGGCCGTGGCCAGGAGCACGTCGACCACGAAACTCGCATCACGTTGAAGAAGGTTGCGCATGAACTGGTATTCCCGGCTCGGCCCACCGGCCATCAGCAGCACCTGCGTCACGCGATCCACCACCTCGACGTCGGCCGATTGGGTGTCGTCGCCCGGCGTGCTGTCGCCGGCGGGCGGCGACACCGACACGACGAGCACCCGTCGCCCCGTCCCCTTGAGGCCGGGCACGTCGAATCGGATCGGCACCAGATCGCCATCGCCTGCCAGCACCGCGTCGAGCGTGTCGATCGGCCGCGGCGACGAACCAACGGTGGCGGAGGCTTCGGCAAGGGTGACCCGCACCCGCGCGCCGGCGAGGCCATTGGCCTGCAGGAACGCGGTGACCGGAAAGCGGTCTCCGGGAAAGACCCGCGCCGGTACGACCACATCCGACACCCGCACGTTGGCAGGCAGCACGTCGCTGCCGACGCCCACCGTGTGCACCGACACGCCCGCGGCGGCAGCAGCCGACGCCGCCGATCGCGGATCCACGCCGGCGTTGTGACCGCCATCCGACACCACCACGACCCCGGCGAGCGTGCCGTCGGCGGCACGGCCAAGCGGGGCGAGCACCGCCTCACCGAGCCGCGTCTCGTAGCCACGCGCGGCGAGCCGATCGGCCCACGCGGGCTCGGTGGTCGCATCGGCCGGAACCCCGGTCGGAAGCGTGGCGAGCGACTCGACGTCGGCGTCAAACCGCCAGACCGTCACGTCGTGCCGCTTCCGCAGCCGTGTGAGCAGCCCAGACCGAGTGAGCAGGTCGATCGCGTGGCGGGATCGAGCCGTTCCCTGCTCGTCATCGTCGAGCGACATGCTCGCGCTGGAGTCGACCACCACCGCCACCCGCGAGGGCAGCACGATCTCGTGTTCTGCGATCCGCTCGATGTCGAGCAGCGCGACGCCGATCGCGACGAGCGTGATGACACGGAGGCCTGCAAGGGCGATGGCCGCCCGCCGACGAAGATCGACAACATCGCGGCGATAGAGCCAGACGACGAACGCGATCACGGCCACCGCCACGAGGCAGGCCGCAGGGGGCATCCACCATGCGTCGAGTCGGTCCATCAGCCGGCTGATGATCCGGTGCCGCACGTCGTCGGGAATCGGCGTCGTCGAGATCAGTGGCATGGATCGCTGGCGTCAGGCGGCACGTGGCCGCGGGGCAACGGGATGATAGCCGGCCGCATACGCAACGGCCTGCTCGACGAGCAACACCACGACCACGACGGCAAGAAGCGGGATGGCCCACGACGAGCCCGTCGTGTCGGCCATGCCCGCGTCGACCGCCTCGACCGGCTCAGAGCGAAATGGCACACCGACCAGGCCGCGATCGAGCCGGTCGCGGCCGGCGCGTTCGAGCCTTCCCTCGGCTGGATCGACGTTCACCGCGGCGAGCCGCTGGCGCTCCGTGCCGTCGAGGCGTCTCCATCGGGCCTCGTGGAGACCGGGTGTCGTGGTGACGTCGAGTCGGGCCGTGAGCCCCCCCGTGCCGTCGGGCATGGCGGTGTGCCGCACGACTGCACGCGATGGTGGCACGAGAAAATCGACGTCGATCTCGTCACTGCCCGGCTCGAGCGGAATCGTCACTGGGTCGCCGACCGTCAGCGTCGCGATGGCCCGACGGCCGCGGGCGACGTGACTCTCCAGTTCCAGCATCACCACCACCCAGCTCGGATTGCCTCGCGACCAGTTGTTCCACGTGGGGGCGGCGGTAGTGAGCACGGCCACCACCATGCCGGCACCATAGGGCCGCTCCACCGCCAAGGGCTGTCCGGTGCGGAGCGAGAGAAGCCTTCGCCCTCCGGCGGCCGTCGGGTCATGGCCCCGCGTCACCGCCCACGACCGCTCGACCCGCACGGCGTCGAGCAGGGGGTTTCGCTGTCCTGCCAGCACGGCGACGACCGGGTGATCCTCCGGCACGAGATCGGGCAGGTCGGCATCGGGAAGGAGATCCACCGGCCCGGCAAGCGGCACGGGAAAAAGCCCTTCGCCGCCCCGATGGAGCCGTTCGTTCACGAAGTCGGCACGGGTCCGCGGCCCGCAGAAAAACACCACGCCTCCGCCGGCTCGCGCATACGCCTCGATCGCCGTCACGGCCAGGGCATCGAGCCGTTCGACATCGAGCAGCCACACACCGTCGAAGCGCGACAGATCGAGCGTGGCCAGGGCGGATGGCGGGGCGAACCGCGGCCGGATGCCGGTGGCGGCTGCAGCGCCGGGGGCGAGCGCGTGGGTCACGTAGAAGCCGTCGCCGTGGGCCGGTCCCTGCGGGTCACCATCCACGATGAGCACCTCGACGCGTTCCCGCACGTCGACAACAGCCCACCTGGCATCATCGGCTGGCAGCACATCACCAGGCAGGGCCGCCTCGATCGCATGATGACCGGCGGAGGAAAACCGCACGTCAAACCGCCTTGTGGCGGTGCCACCCGCCGGAATCGAGTCGATCCGCAACCCCGGCCGGCTGGCTCCATCCTCGCGGATCTCCACGAGCACGTTCTCGGCGGGCGTCGTCGCGTCGTTGCGCACCTCCACCTCCACGGGCATCAGCACGCCGGACGCCGGCACGCCACCGGCCACCTCCAGGCGTTCGAGCGTGAGGTTTCCCGCTCCCACCGGAGCGGCGGCGCAGTCGATGAACCGAAGCGTCACGCCATCGGCCGCGAGGGCCCGCAACGCCGACGCGAGGCCGTCGTCGGAAAGCCAGTCGCGGCTTCGGAAATCGCCCACGATCCAGAGCGTCGTGGGATCGGCGTCGGTACGAAATCCTCGTGCCGCCGCCTTGACGGCCTCGGCGCCCCCGGTCGCTCCGGACGAAACCGCCGCACCGGCCAGCGCGTCGCGCACCGCCTGCATCGTCGACGGCGTCATCTCCTGGGACGGCACGATCCAGACCGGTGGCTGATCGGACGCGGCCGCCAGATGCGACGAAAGCCCGACGCATAGCTCGCGACGCCCCGAACCGGCGGCCAGGTCGGCGGCCAGTCGTGTCACGAATCGCCGGGCCCGATCGAAGGCGGTGGCCGGTCGCGTGTCTCCACCCGAGGCGTCGGTGACCACGGTGGCCGGCCCCGATCGGTCGCCCATCGAAACGCTGTCGTCGAGCACCACGACATGCCGAACGGCCCCGCCGCCCAGCCCGCCGCCGACCGCCTGCCAGCGGGGCTGGGCGAGCGCCATCACCACCACCGCCACGGCGGCCATCCTGAGAGCGAGGAGGAGGATCTGTCGCAGGAGCACCTGCGTTCGATACCGACGTTGGCTCGACAGCAGAAACTCCATCGCAGCCCATCGCACCCGCCGCTGCCGAAGCCGATTCAGGAGATGGATCACCAGCGGCACCGCCGCCAGCGGCAAGCCCCACCACACAAGCGGCGCGAAATCGAACGTTGGCATGGTGGTTTCGCTCCGCCTACGATGCCGCGCTCGACCGACGCGAGAGAAACCGCACGATGGCCGCCGACGGTGACTCGCCGGTGCGGATCAACGCGTAGTCGCACCGCAACGTGGCCGTGAGCCGCCGGACGTCGACGAGAAACTCGTTGATCGCCGCCAGGTAGCCCTCCCGAAGGGCCCGGGGGTTGCACGCGACGTGGGCGGGGAGTTCGAGCCCTTCGAATCGTGTCGCGCCTTCAAACGGAAAGTCGATCTCGTCGTCGTCGAGCAGGTGCAGCACCGCCACGTCGTGGCCACGGGCCCGCAGGAGCTTCAAACCCTGCGACAGGCCGGCACGATCTCCGAGAAGATCGGAGAGCACGATCACGAGCCCGCGCTTCGGGAGCATCTCGGCGGCAGCCCGGAGCGCGCGGTGCATGTCGCCAGGCCCGGCCTGACGCGGCGTTTCAAGCAGGTCGCACACGCTCGTCACCTGCGATCGGCGGGTTCGCGCCGGCACGCTCGCGGTGATGCCGTCATCGAACACGGCACAGCCGACGGAGTCGCCATGCGACAGTGCCAGCCACGCCAGGCTCGCCGCCAGCGTGGCCGCCAGCTCGAACTTCGTCGGACGGACGCCGGCGGCAGCATCGCCGGCGTAGTCCATGCTCGCCGAGCCGTCGACGAGCAGCGTAAGCCGGAGATTCGACTCCTCCTCGAACTCCTTCACGGTGTACCGATCCTGCCGCCCCCACACCTTCCAATCGACCCGGCGCAGATCATCCCCGCGGACGTATTCACGGTGCTGCAGAAACTCCACCGACTGCCCCCGGAACGGGCTTTGGTGGAGTCCTGCCAGCACACCCTCGACGATCTCCCTCGCCCGCAGTTCGAGCCGGCGAATCCGGGCGATCGTGTCAGGATGCAAAGATCGTCTGGAACCGCGGGTCACGCGACAGGTCGTCCTCTCTGGAAGGGGTGGATTCGAGGATGCGGGCGATGATGGCGTCGGGTGTCACGCCCTCGCTCTCGGCGGCGAAGCCCACGACGATCCGGTGCCGAAGCACCGGTGCCGCCAGCGCCTCGATGTCGGCCGCCGTGACATGGCTGCGGCCGTGGAGCAGGGCCCGTACCTTGGCCCCCACGATCAGAAACTGCACCGCCCGCGGACCGGCTCCCCATGCCAGCTGATCCGACACGAAGTCGGGCACGCCCTCCTCGCCCACGCGTGTCTGGCGCACGATCGCCAGCGCGTATCGAACGAGGTGGTCGCTGACGGGCACCTCCCGCACGCTCTGCTGGAGCGCAAGGATGTCGGCGGCGGAGAGCACCGGCTCTGCATCGTCCCCAGGCACGCCGGTGGTGCGCCTCGCGATCTCAAACTCCTCGGCGAAGGTGGGATACCGGACGAACACCTTGAACATGAACCGGTCCTGCTGCGCCTCCGGCAGCGGGTAGGTGCCTTCCTGCTCGATCGGATTCTGTGTGGCCAGCACGAAGAAGGGATCGCAGAGCCGGTGGCGAACCCGTCCGACGCTCGCCTGGCGTTCCTGCATCGCCTCGAGCAGGGCAGCCTGGGTCTTGGGGGGCGTGCGGTTGATCTCGTCGGCGAGCACCACGTTGGCAAAGAGCGGCCCCTCGAGGAAGCGGGGCTGGCGCGTGCCCGTCGCACGGTCTTCCTCGAGCACGTCGGTGCCCACGATGTCGGCCGGCATGAGGTCGGGGGTGAACTGGATGCGGCTGAACGACAGATCGAGGCTCTTCGCGAGCGTGCTCACCAGGAGCGTCTTCGCCAGCCCGGGCACTCCCTCGAGAAGGCAATGCCCCCTGCTGAAGAGACTGATGAGGAGCTCTTCGATCACCTCGCGCTGGCCGACGATCACCCGGGAGAGCTGTTCGAGGATCCGGCCGTGGGCCTCGTGAAGACGGGCGACGGCGGTGTCGGGGGATGAATGCATGTGGATGACATCTCCGGGTGTGGCGGTCAGCGTTGGTAGATGGGCAGCGAGCCCTTTTCAAGCTGCAGAATCACGAGGTTTGTGGCGGTGGTGTAGACGGTGCCGATGTAGCCCTGGGGCCAGAAGACGCCATCGCGATCCCGCTGGGCCTCGGCGAGAAGCCGCTTCTCCACCTGACCGCGATAGCCCTCCCACGATTCCCCCCCTTCACGATACATCACCTGGGAGTAGTAGAAGTGGGCGTAGTGCCAGTGGCCGAAGCTGTTGTTGCCGATGTTGCCGAGATGTCGCCGGGCATAGGCGAGCATGCGCGGCACGTGGGTGTCGTCCTCTTCGCCCGCATTGAAGAGGCTGGCGATGGCGGCGGCCGAGATCGCCGGACGCCCCCCGCCCCCCTTCGAACTGTACTGCACCCCGCCGTCGTCGAGCGTGCAGGCGTGGATGTAGGCGATCGCCCGGTCGATGATCTCGCGCGGCACCGGAATCCCGGCGTTGCGGCACCCCCGCAGGCCCTGCACCTGGGTGATGGTGGTCGAGCCCTCGTCGAAATCGTTGCCGTCCTTCGCGCTCACATAGCCCCAGCCTCCGTCCTTGGTCTGGGCGCGGCCGGAAAACACCACCGCCTTCGTGAGCACCCGCACGAGCTCCTCGCGCCGGCGTTCGTCCTCCTCCTCACCCACCACCTGCGAGAGAAAGAGCATCGCGAAACCGTGGCCGTAGGTGTAGCGATCGTCACCTTTGGGATCGCCGATCAGGCCGTTGGCGCGGGAGCGGCTCACCAGGAAATCGACGGCGAGCCGGATGGCCTCCGCATGAGGCCCCTGCGAGGTCGTGGAGCCCTCCATCAGCAAGGCCGTTCCCGCGAGGGCCGTCATCGCCGTGGGGTATCGCCCTTCGTTGGCCGTCCAGCTTCCGCGCCGCGACTGGCGTGCCTCGAGCCACGCGAGCCCCTCGGCCACCACCTCGTCAACCGACTCGCCGGCGCGGGACGGAGCCGAGCCGACGACGAGCAACCCCGCGATCATGCCGGCGACCGCCGTACCCCAGACGAGGCTTGGGCGAGGGGGCGGACGATGCATGCGGCGATGACAGACAGCAGCCATGCGGTCATCATACGACGGCGGACGATTCAGGGATCGTCCGCGGCCGGCGCACCGAGGTCACCCACGCCGCGGCGCACCGACGGGAGCCGTCCGTCGGCCTGATAGGGTGGCCGCGGGGGCATGGCGTTGCCCGTGAACTCGAGTGTCACCGGCGGGGCCGTTCCATTGGCGCCGCGGACGGTGATGGTGTGGGCGTCGGGTGATCCCATCACCTCGCAGCCGACGAACATCTGCAGCGTCACCGGCAGCCGCTCATCGTCGAGCACCGCATGGCCGGACCGCTTGTCGAGGCACAGCACGTTCATCTCGTGGCGTCCCCCCTCGCCGCCGCGGGTTTGGCGACACAAAACGAGCACCGGCAGATCCTCCGGCTGCGACAGGAGCAGGCTCTGCCGCTCCACGGTCGCCGGCACCGGCCAGAGCGGGCTGCCGTCGGCGCGATCGACGGCCCACACGGCACCGGAAAAGGCCGGCGTCGACTCGCTTGCCGCCAACACTCCCTGCAGCGACAGCGTGGGGCGGTCATCGTCGAGCACGGGCGAGTCGCCTCCCGCCACCACCAGGTATCGATCACGCCAGGTGAGCACATGGAGCAGCTCGAGGCGACGCGGGCCCCCGGCGAGATGTGTTTGCCAGACCGCCCCCCCGATCGTCATGTCGATGAGGGTGAAGGTGCCATCGGGCTCGAACACGCCGAGGTGGCGGGAGCCGACGGTCGTGGCGAGTGCGTCGCCGGAGAAGTCACCGAGGGGGATCGCGTCGGTGCCCGCCGGATCATGCCGCACGAGCCGCACACGGGCAGCCGACAGGCTGGCGTCGAGCGGATCGATCGCCACGACGAACCGGCCGCTCGTGGCAAGACGCTGGCGTCGGTGAGGAAGATCCACCACGTCGCGAAGCCGTCCATCTCGAATCGCGATGACCGGCGATCCACGACCGTCCACCGTGCACCCGCAGAGCACCTCGTCGTCGCCGATCCATTCCGCCACGGCGGGAAGGTTCCGCCGTTCCCACAGCACCCGGCCGGTGGCCGGATCGAGCAGCGACGCGGAGCGGCCGGAGGCGACGAGCACGCCGCCGGCAGACGCTGGCGGCAGACGGCTGACCGAGGGGGAGAGGTCGTCGGCCTCGGTGATGCGCCGTCCGAGCGGAATCCCTCCGTTGCGGGCAATCCTGCCCGACGACGGCGCCGTGATCCGGATGGTGACACCATCTCGCCCCGATGGGGAACGATCGGCCTGACGCCACAAGAGCCGGCTCTCTCCCGACACGCCCCCGATGTCGAATGCGGAAACGCCTCCCGACGATCGCACCACCAGCACGCGGCCCACGACCGATGGCTCGATCGGTGGAATCCTGCTCATCCATGGCACGCCGCCCGATGTGCCGTCGCTGTCGAGGCTCAACGGCTCGATCGCCGGACGTCCGAAGCGATCGTGGACGAGCACCTTTCGCTGCTGCATGTCGTATCGCACCGACATGTGATCGATCACCGAATCGAGGCATCCGGCAAGCGGAGCCACCACGATCTGGCCCCCCGGCCCGACACTCGTTGGGGCGAGTCGCGATCGCTGCACCGACACGGCCCCAAACGGCCATGCCTCCTCACCCCCGTCGGTCTTGGCCGCCGGTGCGGGCGATCCGGCCTCGGCCATCAGGTGCCGCCACACCTCCACGTGACGCCCCGCCGACGCCAGCCAGTCGCGTGTGGTCATGTTCGTCACCGCGGCACGGGCGGACCCCGCCGCGGGATGGGAGCCCACGCGTCCCAGGAACGTTTCGAGCCGTCGCAGTCGAGCCGCCTCGTCGACCGTCGCCACCGCCTCCGCCTCGTCCGCGATGGCGGCGGCCATCGTCGACCCCGCGTCGCCGACCAGCCGTCGGGCGAGTTCCTCGATGCGTCCGCTGAGCCATCGGTCGGCATCCACCTCGAGCGACGGATCGGACGGGTCGTCGATGATCCTGTCGGCGGCTCCATCCTCGGCCAACTGGACCAACAAGCCGCGACATGCCGACCAGGCGGCCTGAAGGTCGCCAGCATGCAGGGAGCCGTCGGCCACGCCCCGGAGCACGGCGGCGTCGCCGGCCGCTGGCACCCCGGCGTCGCGCCACGCCGCCCACACAGGCGCAGCCGCCTCGTAATCCCTTCGAAGGGCAAACGCCATCGCGTCGGCGAGCGATCGCGGCGGCAGGCGCATCGCATCGGCCGCCCGAAGCAGATCGGAGAGGCCGGCGCGCACATCCCCGCCGTCCACCGCCATCTGCGCCGACCACACCAGCCGCCACGGCTCCCGATTGTTGTCGAGCTGCGCCGTCTCGATTCGCGTCTCCAGGTCGGCGGCCTGATGAAACACATCGACGGCATCGAGGCCTCTCGAGATCACCTCGCCGCGATGCGCCACCAGGTTGCCCGGAGACGCGCCACCGCGCCCGGCATGCCGGCCGACGATCGCGCCGCTGGCTGTCTCCACTTCCACCACTTCGGGCGTGTCGTAGGGGACGAACAGACGAGCGTCGGTCACGAGGCTTCGGCCGCTGACCACGGCTGCCGCCGGATGCGGACGCACCCATCGGCGACGGCCCGTGTCGATCGACACCGACTCGATGCCCTCTCGGTCGATCAGCATCACCGAGCGGTTCACGACGCCGGCCATCTGGACTCCACCGCGACGTTCCGTCGTCCATGCTGGCGTGCCATCGCGAAGCCCCAGGCAGAGGACGCCCGTGCCGTCGTAGGGAACCACCAGCACTTTGCCGTGGGCGATCACGGGCCAGGGCTCTCCCGCCACCTGCGACGCCGCGTCGTCCACCTCGGCATCGACGGCGAATGGCCCGCCGATTCCGCGCTGCGCCGCCTCGGCCGACGCCCGCGACCGATAGGTGTGCGCCCACAAGAGCGTGCGGGTCGCCGCATCGATCGCCACGAGCGCGCCACCGCCGAGGGGGCACACGAGCACACCTTCGCCGAGCGACGGCGTGAGGCCGGCTCGGCGCCGCATGACGTTGTCGGGATTGAACGACGACTGCCGCTCGTCGAGATCCGCGAGATGCTGCGACCAGAGGCGCTGGCCCGTCGAGGCGTCGCGCACGTCAACCCGCATCTGCCCCTGCGCCTCCACGAGCACATAGATCTCGCGGCCGACGACCAACGGGGCTCCCATGAACCACTCCGGAGGGCCGTCCACCGATCGTGCCGGGATCCGCCAGAGGAGCTGTCCGCGGGCTGTCGCGTCGTAGGCGCAGAGCACGTTGCCGCCCCGCCATCCGCCACGATCGACGCGGCCAAATGACGGCACCGTCGATGCAACGGCTTCGGCATGGCTCTCGACGACAAACACGCCTCGTCCATCGCTCGACAGCACGCTGCCGGTGAAGTCGTCGAACGTGCGACCAAGCGCCGCCACGGCCCCCTCGTCGCCGTCCTGAAGCGAGGGGTTCATCGCCGACTGCAGCCAGAGCCGCTTGCCGGTTTCAAAGTCGATGCCCAGCACGCCGAGCGGCGTCTTCACGACGATCGTGTCGCCCACGGCCAACGCATTGCCCGCCGGCCACGTCGCCCCCCCCGCGGCCGCGGCGGCCCGCCGTCGCCTGTCGAGGAGCCGCGACTCCTGGGGATGGCTCGTGATCGGCACCCGATACCGAGGCACCAGGAGAGGCCGTGTCGCCGCGACGACTCCCTGCCGGGCCGCGTTGCCGCCAGGCTGGAGCCAGGCGCGATGGACCGCGGACGATTCGGCCGCATCGGCCGAGAAGGCGGGTGGTGGGAAAAGATCCGACAGCGCCATATCGCTCGAGAGGGCGACGTCACGACCGCCGATCCGCGCCATGCCACGGACCTTCTGGCGAATCGCATCATGCCGTTCGCCGGAGCCGGCTTCATCACCGGCCCGCTCCTGTACGCACGCCTTCATGAGCCAGAGCATTGCATCGTCACGACCTGCTCCGGCGCCATCCAGGAGGCGATCGAGCCAGGCGTCGGCGACCCGCCATTCGCCGGCTTCCAGCGACTGAACCACGAGGATGATCGCCGCCGTGTGGCCGGCCGGTGTCGCCATCCACCGCCGCGCCACCTCCGCGACGCCAGCCCCATCGCCGCGATCGATCGCGTCGGCCAGCGACCGCTCGGCCCGGCCGCCAAAGAGGAGCTCATACGCCGCGCGGCCTGCCGCTGGCAGCTGCATGATGAGACCGGACGCTTCTCCCCGGATGCTGCGGCGAGTGCCCCCATGATCCCCTTCCGCCACGAAGGCGTCGTCGCCCTCCGAAACGATCTGATCGAGAAGCGTGGCCGCGTCGGCCCAGTCCCCCGACGCCATCAGTCGTCGAGCCCGATCGAGGAGTCGCTCTCGCTTTCGGCTTGTCGGGAGAAACAGTCCGGTGTCGTCAGCCGCAGCAGCATCGGCGTCTTCAGACGCATCGGCGATCGGCACCAACGGCACCGGGCCCGGGATGTCTTGCGCTCGCGCGACCACCACGATCGCCAACGCCATCGCGGCGATCGCCGCGGCATCCCATGAGCGGCGGGGCAACGAAACGCGGAGCACGACGGTCCTCACGGCATGGCTGGGAGCCTTCCCTCGACCCGCTGAATCCTAGCATTCCGGCCCGTGGAGGACGGTGAGAGGGCACGGCCCGCCGTGCCCCGGACGGAAGCTCAAAAAGCGGTTTTCTCAGGCCTTTTCAAGCGTTTTTGGGCACCCCGTCGTGCCCAGGCGTTTGAGAAACCGCGTTTTTCTCGGAGAAGACCCGCGTTTCGGGTTGCATTTTCAAACCGCGGAAGTCTAATCGGAGCCATTGTTCGGCCGTTTTGGCCGTGTTTTCCTTGCTGACGGCGGTGGTGCCCCTGCCGCGTGTACTTCTGAAACTTCTCTTTGGAGGAAATGGCGATGGCGAAGAAGTCGGGTAACAAGCCCATGACCAAGACCGAGATCATGCGAAGCATCTCGGAGACGACGAACCTTCCGAAGAAGGACGTCGTGGCAGTGCTCGAGGCTCTGACCACCGAAATCCAAAAGGCCCTCAAGGGCAGCGGTATCGGCGTGTTTTCGATCCCCGGCCTCGTGAAGATCGAGCGTCGCAAGGTTCCGGCCCGTCCGGCGCAGAAGGGCGTGAAGAACCCCTTCACCGGTGAGCTGCAGGATCGTCCCGCCAAGCCGGCGAGCGTCAAGGTGCGCGTCCGCGCTCTGAAGAACCTCAAGGCGATGGTGAGCTGATCCATCGGAACGCCGTCAAACGGCGTTCATCCGCGATCATGCGAGGGGCGGCATCGAGTGTTCGGTGCCGCCCCTTTTCTTTTGATTAAGGGAGTCGCCAGTTCAGGCAGGCCTGGCGAGATGGGCAAGGCAAGCCGGCCTGTCGTGGTTGTAATGCTGGTGATGACTGGGGAAACAGCGAGAGAGGTGCCGATAGAGCCGACATTGGCATCGACGCAGAATCCCGGCGGGAGCCCACCTCATGACCTCACCCATCCGCCCCTGCCCTCTTCTGGAACGCGACTCCGGCTCCACGCTGCTGCATGACGCTCCGGCGCCGTGGGAGCTCCGCCGATGCGGCGAAACAGGCTTTGTGTATCTCGCGAATCCGCCTGCGCAGGACCGGTTTCGTGATGAGTTTGCGTGGGAGGTGACCCATGAGATGGAGTCACGGCGACGCCGCACGGCCGAGCCGGTTCTGTATGCGATGAGCGGTGCCTTCAAGACATTTCGCCATCGGTTCCTGAAGCGAGACAAGATGGTGGGGATCGTGCAATCACTCGTGATGAAGGCGGCGCGGGAGGATGCCGACGCGACAATCCGGCTCGTGGATGTGGGCTGTGCACAGGGCGGCCTGCCGCTCCGCGTCGCGGCACGGCTGCCCGAGGGCGTTGCCGAACGGCTCGAACCGGTGGGCATCGAGATTTCGAACTACCTGGCGAAGCTGGCGCACACCGCCCTCCGCAGCCGTGGCGGCGGATGCCTCCATGGCACCGGCATCGACGGACTGGCTCAGCTGGATCGAGGCAGTGCGCATGTCATCGTTCTGTCGTGCATCCTCGAGCACGAGATCGAGCCTCTTCCGCTCCTGCGCCGGTGCCGCGAGCGGCTCTCCGCCGACGGCCACGTGGTGGTGAAGGTGCCGAACTACGCCTGTGTGGGCCGCCGGATCCGTGGCCGGCGGTGGTGTGGCTACCGATGGCCGGACCACGTCAACTACTTCACCCCCGACACGCTCGCCGCGATGGCGGATGCCGCCGGCCTGCGGGTTGTGCGGATGAACCTGTTCGACCGCTCGCCGCTGAGCGACTCGCTCTACGCGGTGCTCGGCCGAAGCCCGTCGGCCGTCCTGTCGATACGGCGGCCCGAAGACGTTGCCCCGCCGCTCCGCCGGGTCGCCTGACGCGACCGGGCGTCACGCCCGATCCAAGGCCAGGGCCTGAAACGCAAGAATCCCGGAAAAATCGGAGATTCTTTCCAGTGGACAGGGCCGGAATCGAACCGGCGACACATGGATTTTCAGTCCATTGCTCTACCAACTGAGCTACCTGTCCCGAGCCCCTTTCCTAGGTCGAAATCCGCCGATTGTCAACGAGATCGGTGCTTTTCCCCGCAGAAACGAGGGATCAACCAACGCCTCCGACGATTCATCCATCGGACGGGATTCTCGCTAGAAGCGCCTTATGAGCTTCGCGGTCACCAGGGCGGCATACGTCAACGCAAACGCGCATACCCCGAAATACAGCGGACTTTGACCGTTCGTCACCGTGAAGAACTTCTTGTCATCGATACTTCGGACTGCAGCAAGGAACACTGCAATCATGATTCCTACGAAAAAAGCTGGCAGCAGCGCATTGGCGAGTGCCCGACTCACTTTCTCAATCCAAAACCTCAGTTCGACCAAATCATCTCTCGGAGCAAAAACCATGGCTGGGGGCATTTCCTGAGGCTCTGGAAGATGATCTCCTAGAAAACTACCTGAAGGCGCTACTCCGCTTGAAGGGGAATCCCGAAACGCCGCCCCTCCAGTCACTGGAAAACTTACCGCTGGTGAAATCAGGCCGCCATCCGGAAGCCAGTTTTCGAGGCGAGACGACACAACAACGGCATCCAGTCGCTTCAAAGGCGACTTCGCCATCATTTCATCAATCAACTGACAAACATCATGACTTAATTCGGGCTTGAGATGTGCGATGGGAGTTGGCACTGCGCTGACGTGTCGATGTCGTTTGTGTTTTGAGTCTCCTCCCGGAAAAGGAACGCGACCAGTCAAGGTGTAATAGAACGTGCATCCGAGAGAATACACGTCTGAACGTTGACCTACGTCCTTGGGTGACGTCACCTGCTCTGGAGAGATGTAGTCCATCGTTCCAACGATTCGGCCATCTCGCCAGGAATCACCCTCGGCCTCTGAACCAGCCAAGCCGAGATCGATGAGCTTTGCTTTGCCATCGGGAGTGATCACGATATTGCCCGGCTTGATATCCCGATGCACCATTTTCCGCTCATGAATGTACGCAAGCCCTCGGGCAATCTGTGCAACGACCGAACAAGCATCCAGTTCATTCAGTGGTCCGAACTGCTTGACAAAACGATTCAGGTTTTTGCCTTCAATGAGTTCGGTGACAAGGTAATGAACGCCTCCGTCGATTCCTGCGTCGAACGCTCGAACAAGCGCCTCGTGATCCAAACGAGCCAGCATCCGCATTTCACGACGAAACGCAGCCTCAGAATCCTCGGTTGCTTTTTGACGAGGCAGCACCTTCAGTGCCACTCTGCGGCCCAACATCAAATGTTCGGCAAGAAACACCTGCCCCATGCCGCCACGTCCAATCTCATCGAGCACCATGTATCGGCCGAGCCGAAATCGAGTCCGACCGGACACAATTTCTCGAGCCTGAAACTCGGTCAACCAACCCTTCTTAACCGCCAGATCTGCCAAGGCCCGGTCCCAGGCCTCCGCTTCAGAAGGCTGGAAGGACTGCGTACGGCCCAATTCGGCAACAAGTGACCGCAAGTGGTCTTCAGTAAGAAGTCCGCTCCGAAGGGCGGTATCACAAAACCGTTTGTTCTCGGACCACGACATGAGCACGAACTTTCCAAGTTTGCCTCGGAGAGTGTACCACCTGAAATGGGGATCCATTCCACTGGAAATCACCGCCGTCCGGGAGCGTGAAACAGGCTCGGAAACACCTCCCGCCAGGCGACGTCCGCCGGGGCGGAAAACGTCATCCGCTCCTCGGTGGCAGGATGATCGAGCGACAGGTGGACAGCGTGAAGCGCAATGCCCCCCGCCCGACACGGGAGGCGACTTCCGTAGAGGCGGTCGCCCACGATCGGGCAGCCCCGGGACGCGAGCTGCACCCGGAGCTGATGCCGGCGGCCGGTTTCGGGCACGAGTTCCACCAGCGACACTTCGCCGGCGCGTTTGACCACGCGGGCGCGCGTCGTGGCGGCCTTCGGCGCCTCGTCGCCCCCATCGCTGCGAGCGGCTGAAGGCGGATGGAGCACCGACATGGGCTCGCCCATGCGGCGGGCGATGGCGTCACGCCACTCCACCCACGTGTCGATGGCTGCCGGAAAACGGCCCGTCACCACGGCGGCATAGGCCTTGTCGACCGTTCGGTCCCGAAACTGGGCCGACAGGTGGGCTGCCGCCGCCGGTGTCTTCGCGAACACCACCACGCCCGACACGGGGGCATCGAGACGGCTCACCACTCCGACGAAGGCCCCCTGCCCCAGCCGTCGCTTGAGAAATGCATAGAGACTCGGCTCCCCAGACGGGGCGTTGGCGGTGGGAAGGCCCGCGGGCTTGACCACGACGAGGAGATGGTCATCCTCGAACAGGGTTTCTGGATTTCGCGGTGGAGGTGTCATATGAGCCAAGCGTCGCCACGGCCGATCATCCTTGCAAGCCGCTCCCCGCGGCGATTCCAACTCGCCACCGAGGAGGGATGGGAGGTGACCGTCCGGATCCCTCCAGAAGAAGCTGAAACCAACGCCGACGCCAGGGGAGCCCACGAGTCGCTGGCGGCCTATGTGAGGCGGCTGGCCAGAGCCAAGGCCGACGCCGTCGCAGCCACCGGCGTCTCCGGAACGATCCTCGCCTGCGATACGCTCGCCGAAATCGACGGCGTTGTGCTCGGAAAGCCGATCGACCGTGCCGACGCCTGCCGCATGCTCCAGACGCTTTCAGGCAGGCCCCATCGCGTCGTTTCGGGGGTGTGCCTGTGGAACCATCCCCACGGAACGCCCCTGCTTGGCGACGCCGAAAGCGTTCTCGAGATGGGCGAACTCACTGAGGCGTTTCTCGACTGGTATCTGGAGAGCGGCATGTGGATGGGCAAAGCGGGGGCATGCGGATTCCAGGACGCCCGCCTGCCCCTTCACCTCGTCCACGGCAGCCCGTCCAACGTCGTGGGCCTGCCGCTCGAACTCGTGCGAACCATGCTCGCCCAACTCGACGCCACCCCATGATCTGTGACACGATCCGTGACGGCCGCCTCGATGCCGAGTCGCCCCGATCGTCGCCCCTGAAAACGACACTGGCCCGCACGGCTTTTTGGCCGTGCGGGCCAGGCGAATAAAATTCCGGCGATACCTACTCTCGCGCTTTGGGCACTACCATCGGCTCTGGAAGCTTAACTACCGTGTTCGGGATGGGAACGGGTGGGACCTTCCAGACATGGTCACCGGAAATATTGGGTCGCCGCTCTCGCGGCGAAAATATTGCTCTGCCGCTGACGCGGCAAAAGGTCGTGGTAATCGGCATACGCTCTTTCGAGCGTGCTCGTGCTCGTCTCACCCGCGAACGGATGATCGTGCAAGCACTGGATACGAGTGGTCAAGCATTCGTCCGTTAGTACCGGTTAGCTGAGTGCATTGCTGCACGTACACGTCCGGCCTATCAACCTGGTCGTCTTCCAGGGGACTTTCGGGTTAAACCCTACGAAACCTGATCTTGGGGCGGGCTTCACGCTTATATGCTTTCAGCGTTTATCCTTTCCGTTCTTAGCTATCCAGCCGTGCCACTAGCGTGACAACTGGAACACCAGAGGAACGTCCTTCCAAATCCTCTCGTACTAAAGAAGAATCCCCTCAAGTTTCGTACGCCCACAGCAGATAGGGACCGACCTGTCTCACGACGGTCTGAACCCAGCTCACGTACCACTTTCATTGGCGAACAGCCAAACCCTTGGGAGCTTCTCCACCCCCAGGATGTGATGAGCCGACATCG